>Ga0272440_1000196_pt1 | contig 50738 bp, 42 predicted proteins | sample SSMMMBAug17_FD_192440 | JGI IMG/M metagenome (GOLD analysis project Ga0272440, IMG submission 192440) | Marine sediment archaeal communities from Little Sippewissett salt marsh, Falmouth, MA, United States - SSM-MMB-Aug17 | ecosystem: Environmental > Aquatic > Marine > Wetlands > Sediment ...
AAATATCTTTAATGACTTGCTTATCAATATTTTTTTTGAATTTTATTTCGCATAAGTAAAGCGTTCCAAATTTAGCCTGAATTAACAGATCAATCTGACAAGCACCTTTATTTGATTTTGTCGCATTCTGAAAATAAGGTGAGGCACTGATAATGCTATTATAGTCAATACCAATTTTGTTAATGATTATTGGTAAATTATTCAACACCAGATTTTCAAATTGAAGTCCCATGATACTTTCCCAGCCGGCGAGCTGCTCTATTGCCTTGAACTGAAAAAGACCTTGCTCAATTTTATCTTTTATAGGTTCAATATATCTCAAATAAAAACGTAAATAATTATCTTTAATTCGGTACTTGCTTAATCTGGATTTTTTTCCTTCAAACTTGTATACATAATCTCTTTGAATAAATCCCGAAACCACCAGATCATTAAGATATTGACTCAAATCTCTATTAACTGGTCGTCCAGTGGCTGCTGCAATTTCACTTGCTGAACGATTTTTATGAACAATCGTTCTGATAATTTCTTTGTAGTGTTTTGCCCGATTATCAAATATGTCTCTAAAAATAATGTCAAATTCTTTAAAAAGAATACCACTTGTGTCAAAACACATTTTTTTGATGTTATCTTCAGCGCTTTTTTTGATATCAATTTCTTCCAGGTACTTGGGTACACCGCCAGTAACAGCGAATATTTTGAGTTTTTCCATTGAAGAAATGAAATCCGATTTTCCACGAAAGAATTGATTACAATTAATGAGTGGCAATTCCTCAAGCTGAATAGACAATGACACCCGCCCTAAAAAATCTGTATCATATAGAATATGATCATCAATCCAGGATGAAACTGATCCGCATATCACAAGAATTAAATTTTGATTCTTTTTAAATTTTGTGTCCCACGCTATTTTTAATTTACCAGCAAATTCAGGATTATTACAGGCCATCCAGGATATTTCATCCAGCAATATTAAACAGTTTGATTTGCGTGTATAGCTTGCCAGAATTGAAAAGGCATCATGCCAGTTTTTAAACGTTAAGGCCGGAATATCAAAGATCGTACTGATCTGTTCACTAAAATTGATTCTCTGATCCCTGTCAGTGACCTCTTTTCCTGGCGCAAGCCCCTGAATTTCACAAAACAGATCAAACGTTTCTCCAAATTTTTGAATGAGTGTGCTTTTTCCGATTCGGCGCCTTCCCTTTATCACCACAAGGCTTGCTGTTTGTTTATTTTTTAGATCATTTAGCTTTTGCAGTTCATTGTTTCGTCCAAAAAACATAATAATTCCTCTATTAAATCATAAAATTTTATTTAAAGAGTTATATATTATAAATTAATTATCTCTGTAAATCTTTTTTTTGCATTTTAGAGAGAATCCCCAACGCCACAGAGCGTTAAAAAATCTAAAACAACAGAAAGCCTCAACCTTTCAACCTGAGGATATAATGGGCGTATGTACAAGTTGGGGGAACATAGTGCCCTTCGGGAAATTTTGATTCGCCAAACTTTTGTGTGTCTTTGGAGAGCCTGTTTGATATTTGCTTCAAGTACAGTCCCGCTTGCTAACGCGCGCGGCTCAGATTACAAACTGCCGAAATTTTCTGAGCCGCGCGCGTTAGCAAGCGGAATGGCACTTGAACCAATATAAAGCAGGATTTTGTTTTTCCGATACATGTACATACGCCCAACTTTTGTGCGTCTTCGGAAATCCTGTTTGATATTTGCTTCAAGTACAGTCCCGCTTGCTAACGCGCGCGGCTCAGATTAAAAACTGCCGAAATTTTCTGAGCCGCGCGCGTTAGCAAGCAGAATTGCACTTGAACCAATATAAAGCAGGATTTTGTTTTTCCGATACATGAACATGTTCCCCCAACTTGTACATACGCCCAACCTTTCTCTACTATTACCCAGGGCGTTGCCCTGGGCTGGTATGTTGACGCCCTTTCAGGGCTAAGAAAAGAAATGTCCTACTTTTTGGGAATGCGCCCCAAGAAGCTATACTGTTATTTAGCTAAAAAACGTGAACATTGAGTTTTATAGAATAAGCCCATGTTATTGTATCTGTTCGTATCTGAATTAATAGATGGCATTTTTTTTGCATTTAAATATTTACAAAATCTATCAATACCAGTGAATCTATCTAAAAATATTACATATATTATTAATAATCTTTTTTTATCGTACTTTTGTAAAAACAATCGTTGAAGGACTACTTGAAGAGTAAGTTCACCATTTTGAATGGCTGGAGTCCACATTTTCAGATGTGATATTCACAAATCAAAGAATTTGGACGCCAGTCGTTCAAAACGAATATCATCCAAAATGGTGAACAAATTTTCAGGAATTTCCTAAGGTTGTAGAATGGGCGTATCCAATGAATGGGGTAAGCAAGTTTTTTCTCATTGTCTAAACTTGGATTACGCTGATTAGGATGATGAATAGATTCCGCCTCACTTTTTAAATCATCTGAATCAGCGTAATCTGCGTAATCCAGGTTCAGACAATAAGGATGAACCTGGCTCCTCCAACCATTAGATACGCTCTTGTAGAACTTATTAAATGCAGGAAATCATCATGGCAAAGTCAAGATTAATATCAGTCATATGTCCAAAGTGTGGAAAAACGTATCGTATATATAAGGAAAACTTGGGACGAAGAGGAATATGCAAGCAATGTGGTATTAATTTTGCCATGGTCCAACGCAAACCTGATAAAACAACAGCGGAAAAAACCAAAAAAATAAAACCAGTTGTTCGCTCCGCTCCGCCAACAGAGTCACAGTCAAAAGTAAAAAAGGTCATTCAGGAGACTGCAGATAAGCCTGAAACTGTGAAAAAAAAAGATATTGCAAGATCTGAGGTCAATGATCCAAAAAAACCAGATATCAATGAAACAAAAAAAGAACAATCCAATCAATCAAAATCGTTAACACAAAAAGAAAGTATCAGTATATCGAAAAAAGATATGAATATCTTGTCAGAGCAAATCAAATTGATTGTTAATGATGGCATGAAAGCCTATCTTGTTGAAAAAACGAAAATGGATAGTGACGTCACCATTGCTGATATCAAAAAATATTTAAATCGAGAAAAAATTATTTATGGTCTGGTTGGAGATGAAGAATTACAAAAATTTGTCGATAATCGCTTAAATCGTATCAAACCCTTTCTTGTTGCCAGAGGCAGTGAACCAACAGAGCCTATACATGGTCGGGTGAAGTATTATTTTGAGACAAAACCTTTGAAAACAATTGATCCCAATCTGGCAGAAAAAGATGAACGTATCAATTACAAAGAACGTGGTGAGATGCCTTATGTTGAAAAAGGTGCTTTAATTGCTGAACGTGTTCCTGGAATACCCGGCAAGAATGGCAAAGATGTTTATGGAAAAAGAATTGAAGCCAAAAAAGCACGTCATGTCACGTTGCGATGTGGAAATGGCGCGTTACTCAGTGAAGATAAACGCATGATTTATGCCAGGCTCAATGGGTTGCCTGTATCAACAACCGGGCGAAATGAACGTGTTGATGTTTTACCACAGTATTATATCAAGGGTGATGTTAACATGAAAACTGGCAATGTCAGGTTTAATGGACCGGTAGTTGTCACAGGTACTGTACAAAGTGGATTTAAAGTACGTTGCGCAAGCCTCGAAGCAAAGGAACTATTTCGAGCGGATGTTCGGGTTGATGGTGATATCAGTATTCAAGCTGGTGTCGCGGGTTCAACAGTTGTTTGTATGGGATCATTCAAGGCAAAATTTGTAAAAGGTTCTGTGATTGAATGTGAGGAAAATGTTGTTGTGAGTAATGGTATCATTGATTCAAGAATTGAAACACGTAATAATTGTATTGTTGAAAGCAATAAAATATTGACTTCTGAAGTAATGGCTTTCAAAGATATCGTTACAATGCATCTGGGTTCCAAAACCTCACCAGGTTGTCAATTAACTGTTGGTATGGACCCGGTTCTTGTTAAAAAAATAAAACAACTGAAAGATGAAAATACTGAACTTGAAAACGCACTGACATCAAAAAAAGAAGATCTGGACATTGATAGTTTTGAAGAATTGGAAGAAGAATTACAATCCGTGCAAAAGCAAATAGATGATCTTGAACAACCCCTATCAGAAGCCATATCCATAAAAAAAGATTTGATCCAGCAATATAAAAAGACTAAAAAAAGTGACAATCATCAAAATTTACCCAAACTGATAGAAGCGATAAAAGTTTTTTCAGCGAAAATAGGTCCAGCAAAACAGGCGTTAAGTTCCTTCACTGAAACAAGTGATTCAATCAAGGAATCAATTGCTTTTATCAAAAAAATTGGGGACAAAATAGAACAGAATACATCTGTCATTCAAACTGCGAATCGTCAAATTCAAACATCAGATCAATCGGCCAAAGTATTGGTTCGTGGTGATGTTTTTCCAGGAACAGTTATTCAGGGAGTTAGCGCCAGTATGGAAATTTTGGAAAAGCAATCATTTGTTATGTTCGAAGAAGTTCATATTTTTGATGAAAATGACATGCCAAATAGACAATTTAAATCCATACCACTTGAAAAGAATTAAAAAAAATTTGTGGGATTTAATCATACTGGATTTTTGTTTGAGAACGTTCTTATTAAGCCTGAAAGGACAGGTCTGGCGCCCGACCTTTCAGGTTAAATCCTTATCAAGAAATAGCTATTGTTGCATTGTTTGCTTGAGAGATTCACTTTTATTCATGGCAGCTTTTGCTTCTTCTTCACTGCCGATTTTTTTATAAAAAGTACTTAAGCACGCCCAAATATCTGGATTTTTTGGTTCCAGTTCTATGGCTTTTGTCATATATCTTGCCGCTTCGTTAATTATTCCGCTCGCACAATAAACATCAGCAATATTCATCAATGCATTAACATGATTGGGATTGATTTCAAGTGTTTTTAACAGAAATGTTTCAGCAGATTGAGCGTTTCCCAGGGCATAGGAAATCACACCCAGATTGTTATAGGCATCTGCATTATTTGGATCATCAGTAAGCACTTGCTCAAAACACTTAATGGCTTCCTCAATCTTGCCTTCATTAAAAAGCGTTTCCCCCCTTGATATTTGATCTTTACGTTCAAAAACGCAGGGTTCTCCAGTTTTTGGTACACAACCTTTTGCTTTCAATGTTGCCTCCACATTTTGTCGATCTTGTGCATTCATAAATCCATTGGCCAGATATAAAGATTTGTATGAAATATTTCGGACAGGATCTTCCTGACAGTCAACTTCTGTATAGGGAATGATTAATGCATCCCATTGGGTTTCTGCAACTTTTTCATTGGTGATAACACTCATGCTGCGAAGTTTCAGATTTTTTAAGAATTCAGTATAGTACTCATGACTTTTTATTTCGTCATGCCAAATACTAAATCTCATGCCAGGAAATTGATTAAGATTTCCAATAGTTTCGGATTCAACACCTGGCCAAAACAAAACATTTGCAGAAAAATTAATCGCGTATAGTTTTTGAATAAAGTTGATCAACTCTGAATTATCCATTGAGTTCTGACCTAAGGGGGTTTGATTCGGAAGAATCGGAAATGATTGCTGCTGGTTATTTGACCATGTGGGTTGTTGATTTCCCGCTATAGGTTGATTACTTTCAACAGCTTGTTCTTGTTCAAAACGTTTTAGTAACTCACGTGTTGCTTTGAATGGATCATCTTCTGTTTCCTGTTGGTTTGATGGCTGTTGTGAAAACATCTGCGAATCAGGTTGTTGTGGCGTGCATTGTACTGGGGTTTCATGTTGAATCGGCTCTAGCAGTTTGGACTGAAATGCAGCAATTTGAGCAGCATCTGTGGAAATAGCTTTATTAATAAAATCTATTGCTTGATCGTTTTTTCCTTGTTTTTGAAGCACAAGCCCATACAGGTAAAGCGCGTTGGCATTGTTTGGGTTAGCCTGTAAATAATTTTTGCACTCGGCCTCAGCGCGATGGAATTGATTTTGTTTGTAGGCCAAAACAGATGAATCTAACGATGCATTGTTATCATAATTCATAAAAACTCCTTTATTATAAAAATGTTCAGTTTTGACTAATTTTTAAATTTTTTTATATTGGGACAATTTTCCCAAATTTTTTTTGTTATAAATAATGAAATATTATTCGGCTTTTTTTCGGTTATCTTTAGGAACGATATATTTTACATTGACTTCCATAGGAATTTTCATTAAAAAATATTTCTTCATGAATGAAAGGTGCATTCCCAAAAAGTAAGGCATTTTTTTGAAAAAATTCGTTACTCTTGATAGCGTCTTATTAAATGCTCAACTTTTTGGGTATGCGCTCTGAATGAAATATCATCATCCATATCGATAGAGAGAATAACTTGAAATATAATCATTCAAAAAATATTGCAATCCAACTGATCAATAATTTACTGTTTAGCTATTCCATGCTTATATTTATGAGAAACAAATGGGTTGGATTGGTGTTATTTATTACGACACTTCTGAATCCCAACCTGGCAATTTCAGGCATAATTTCATGGATAACGACACTCGTGTTTGCCCGCGCAATTGGTATTCACCAACAAAATCTGGTACATTCTATTTATACGTATAACTCCCTTATTGTGGGTTTTTCCATTGGATTTATGTTTAAAATATCTTTTTTATCCGCATTGATGACAGTTGGCACATCAGTTCTCACAGTTATGTTGAGTTATGCATTATATACATTTCTTACCCAACAGCTTAAATTACCAGTATTAAATATTCCCTTTTTTTTAGTCAGTACCATAATATATCTAGCTTCCGCCCGGTACAGTTCATTGTTTGTAGACTCATTTTATTCATTTGAAGGCTTGAATATTCAACAACTTCCCTTGTTTTTGCAGGGACTTTTCAAAACAACCGGAACTCTCTTGTTTATGCCTTACGATTTGCCAGGAATTTTTATCTTACTGGTGCTAGCGTTTAACTCTTTAATATCCTTTTTGATACTGGTATTTTCTTATTACACAGGAACCTTCTGTTTGGCGCTATTAAAAGGAAGTTTCAGTCATGCATTTTCAAATCTATCCGCATTCAATTTTATTTTGACAGGTATAGCGCTGGGCGGCATATTTTTGATTCCTTCCAGGCGAAGTTATTTTATGGCCATAACCGGTGTCTTTGTTTCTGTATTTATTCTTGATGCCGCTTCTGTTGTATGGTCGGTGTTTCGGATTCCGGTTTTCACATTACCATTTAATCTGGTGGTTTTGTTATTTATTTATGTCCTCAGACAAATAGGCTATCCCTATATGAATGACTACGTGCAGGATATTCCTGAAAAGTCCCTTTCCTATTATTTAAATTATTCCCTTCGCTTTGATCGCCTGACGCCGCAGCCATTGCTCCCCTTTCTAAGTGTTTGGACAGTTTATCAAAGTTTTGATGATCAATGGACGCATCAAGGCAACTGGAAATATGCGTATGATTTTGTCATTACTGATGAAAATAATAAAACATACTGTAATCAGGGGCTTGTCCTTTCTGATTATTATTGTTATGGCAAGCCGGTTCTATCACCAGTGGAAGGCACAGTGGTTGATATGTTTATGGGATTGAAAGATTGCGCCATAGGTACTGTTGATAAGAATCACAATTGGGGAAATTATATCATTATCTATGCTGTTTTTGGATATTACGTTGAAATCTCACATTTTCAGGAAAAATCCAATAAAGTTAAAATCGGAGATACAGTAACACCAGGCACTGTTTTAGGAAATTGCGGAAATTCCGGTTATTCTCCGCAACCCCATATTCACATTCAGGTTCAATATTGGCCGAACTTGGGATCAATAACAAGTCCTTTTTATTTTAGTAATTGTATCAATCAGAATAAAACAATATGCAATGAAAAGGTGCTTGAAAAAGGAATGCAGGTAGAACCAATGACCTTTTCCAGAAAACGAAATCAAGTGCTGACGTTTATTCTGGATGACAGATTTTCGTATAAACTAATAATTAATAATAAAGAACTGAATACATTTCATATGAATGTTCGGATGGATCAATATGGTTCATTTTTTTTTCAGATTGATGGTACAAATGATTGTCTGTATTTTGGTATTGAACAACAACGATTTACTTGCTATCGGTTCATTGGCAAAAAGAATTCGCCCTTGTCATATTTTTTTGCTGCATTGCCAATAGTCCCAATCACAACCCAACGTGATCTTAAATGGTCCAGTATAATTCCTGGAAATGTGTTGGGGCCTGTCGGTCGCATACGATCTTTATTACAATCTTTTGATCATCGGATTCATCAAGTCAAAGGAGAATATTCTTTGATACAGGAAAATCAATGCGTAACAGGTCTCATTTCATTTAAAAGGCAAGAAGTCAAGACATGTTTAACGTTTCATGAAACAAAGGGGTTTCAGGAAGTGGTTGTTCAATTTCCCAAAAAACATGTCCTGTTGACACGAATCAATTCGGATGAATAATCAAGTGTAAGTAAGCGATCATAAATTTTCGGGTATATCGTAGTAACAAAAATCCAACCAATGTCCGAAACCAACCCAACAGGTTTGAATATCAAAAGATCAACGTTATCAATATACTGTATTGATTTTTCCTTGACAAGTATCTTGTTTCTATGTATAGCTTTTAGATTAATCAAAAAATTTTGTAAAAATTTTTTATGCATAATAAGTGTTATTATGCACAAACTCAACAAGACAATTGTCAATCTTAACGACAATTGTAAAAAAACAATCAAAGAGGATGCGGATGACGACAAATGATCAAAACGCGAAAAAAGAATCGCACAAGGCTTGCACTGGCGCAGGGCCAGGGACGATCACTGTTTTTTTCCTGGTGGGTGTTGCGGCAAGTATGATCTTTGGGTGGATTGTTTTTCCGGAGCTTCTCTATTCAAAAAAGCATCAACCCATTGACTATAACCATCGGGTGCATCTGGATGTTGTTTCCAATGGGTGTCAAAGTTGCCATTTTTTTCATGAAGATGGCAGTTTTTCGGGTATTCCCAATTTATCAAACTGTCGGGAATGCCATGAGGATGTCCAGGGAGAAAGCAAGGAAGAAATCAAGCTGGTTGAACAATATGTCAGGAAGAATCGAGAAATTCCCTGGCTGGTGTATTCCAGACAACCTGATTGTGTATTTTTTTCCCATGCAGCGCATGTAAAGAAGGTTGAAATTGAATGTATGGTCTGTCATGGTCCCATTGGCCAATCAACACATTCACGTGTGTATGAAGAAAATCGAATCACGAAAGTCAGCCGAGATATCTGGGGAAAGAATATTGCCGGGATTAAAAAAAATTCCTGGGATCGCATGAAAATGGATGATTGTGCTGATTGTCATGCAGAAATGTCGGGTGTAAAAGATGCCTGCTTTGTATGTCATAAATAACATCGCAATTATTCGAACTATTCGTACTGTTCAAATTTTTCAAGCGATATGTAATGACATTCAATCATGACTTTTCATTCGAAAAATCAAGGATTGAACATAATAAAAGAGGAAAAAACGATGAAAATAGATCGTAGAGCTTTTTTATCACTGGGTCTGGGCGCCGCCGCAGGAACAGCTATCACGCCACTTCCCTGGAAATTGATCGATGATTCATCAATCTGGACACAAAATTGGCCCTGGACACCCATTCCACCGGTTGGAAAAGTAACGCATGTCAATTCGGTTTGTACCCTTTGTCCGGGGGGATGTGGTATTACTGTTCGGAAATCCGGTGATCGGGCAATTAAGATTGAAGGAAGGGATGATCATCCGGTGAACAAAGGCGGTATCTGTATGCTTGGCCTGTCTGGGCTTCAGTTGCTTTATGGCCCAACTCGAATTCAAACGCCTTTAAAACGAATAGGAGAGCGTGGGGAGAATAAATTTAAACCCATTTCATGGACTGAAGCCCTGACAAGCCTTCAAAAGTCTCTCCAAAAAATGCGGGATGAAAAAAAATCTCATGAATTGGCCTGTATGTTGGGAAATAGCTCAGATAGCTGCTCAGATTTATTCAAACGCTTTTGTCAGGCATATGGTACGCCCAATGTTTTTCAGATGCCATCTGCTCAGGACATTTCAGTTGAAGCCTTGAAACGCATGCAAGGGGATAATGCCTCTATTGCATATGATTTAGAGAATGCAGACTTTATTTTAAGCTTTGGAGCAGCGCTAATGGATGGTTGGGGCGCACCTGTTAATATGTTTCACACGCATGGCCAAAGAAAATCTGCATTAAAACCATCAACCGCGCGTCTGGTACACATTGATTATCGCCTGTCAAATACAGCTGCAAAAGCAGATTCATGGTTTGCTGTAAAACCAGGAACAGAGGCTGTCCTTGCACTGGCAATGGCACAGTTTATTATACATGAACATCGGTATAATCATAATTTTGCCAGAAAATATATTCAAGGATTGGATGCATTCAAGGCAATGCTAGACAAATCATACACTCCAGCAAAAGCAGCTTCAATAACAGGTCTGGATTCGGAAATTATTCGATTTCTGGCAATAGATTTTTCAAAGGCCAAGCGGCCTGTGGCCCTGTTTGGTAGAGGAAATCTTGAAAGCGCTGGAAGCGTTCAGGAATTCATGGCAATTCATGCCTTGAATGCACTGGTTGGCAATATCAATGAAAAAGGTGGTGTTTGGGCAAGACCCAATATTACACTCCAGGATTGGAAGCCTGCCGAATTAGACGGTATTGCCATTGAAGGATTAAACCAAAAAACAATTGATCCTGATGCAAAAAATAATTCCAATCGCCCCCATCGATTGATTGATGCTATTTGTAAGGCTAAAACATCACCAGTGTCATGTTTACTGGTCTATGGGGCAAATCCACGATATCAATTATCCAATCATGAGGCTGTTCAAGAAGCCTTTGCAAAAATTCCCATGATTGTCAGTTTTTCATCATTTATGGATGAAACAGCGATTCTGTCTGACTTAATATTACCGGATCATTTCTATCTGGAAAAAATGTGTGAAACAATGACGCCACCGGGTGTTCAAAAACCCATTGTCAGTTTACAAAAACCTGTTGTTAAACCAATATATGAAACATGTCATTCTGGAAATGTTGTTATTAGACTGGCTCAAAAAATGGGTGGTGCCATTGCCAATGCATTTCCCTGGTCAAACTATGAAAACTGTTTAAAAAAACGTGTGGGATATCACTGGAAAGCACTGGATAATAGAGGATTTATTGAAGATTGCGCTTACACTCCAGTCAGACGATATGCCACTGCCTCACGAAAATTTGAATTAACATCAAACAAAAAACAAAAAATTACATTCGAACCGATTGCCATTGATGGGGATATAAAAAAATATCCTTTAATTTTGGTGCCATGCGATTCCATTCGTCTGGTGGCTGATGGCTCACCCACCCCGCCTTTTATGATCAAAACATTGGAAGATACTGTTCTCAAAGGCAACGATGTCCTGGTTGAAATAAATTCCAGAACTGCAAAAACTATGGGGTTGAGACATAATGACGTTGCCAGTTTGAGTACGCCACATGGCAGTGCGCGAGTTCGTGTAAATGTCCATGATGGCATCATGCCCGAAGTTGTGGCTATCCCCAGAGGTTTGGGGCATACTGCCTATGATGATTATCTTTCTGGAAAAGGGGTCAACTATATGTCTCTGATCAAGCCGATCGAAGATTCGGTGACAGGTCAGGATGTTGCCTGGGGCATCAGAGCAAGCCTTTCAAAGGCATAAGTGACGCTTTTATATTAGAGGTTTAAATGAAACAATCAAGCACACATCAAAAAAAGAACAAATACGGCATGGTCATCGATCTGGATAAATGCACAGGATGCGGATCTTGCATGGTGGCCTGCATGGCTGAAAACAATGTCCCTTTTCGTAAAGATGAAACCGATAAAACAAAAAGCATTACATGGATGCGCGTTTATAAAATAACCAATGGCAAGTCATTTCAAGACGCTGACATTTGTTATGTCCCACGTCCTTGTATGCAATGTGGTGGAATGCACGATGATGGCCATTCCCCTTGTGTTTCGGTTTGTCCGGCTGTTGCAACTGACTACAGCCATGAAACAGGTATTGTCAGTCAAATTTATACCCGATGTTTTGGATGCCGATATTGCATGGCAGCCTGCCCATATCATGCGCGATATTTTAACTGGTGGGATCCTGTCTGGCCTGAGGGGATGGAGCGGAGTTTAAGTCCTGATGTTTCCCCACGTATGCGCGGTGTTGTGGAAAAATGCAGTTTTTGTTTTCACCGCTATCAATTGGCAAAAGACAAAGCATTTGTTGAAGGGCGAGATACCCTCAAAGAAGATGAATATCAAACCTCATGTACTGAGGCTTGCCCATCAGGTGCTATTACATTTGGCGATCTTGAAGATTCAACCCATAAAGTGTATCAGCTCAGACAAAACAAAAATGCTTTCAGACTTTTGGAGCGTTTAAAAACCAATCCTAAAGTCTATTATTTGACAACACGCGAATGGGTTCGAAAATCATTGGATAATTATCTTCCAGATGAAATGCCTCAAACTGCGGCAGCGCATCATTAATATCTAAAAGGAAGGAGTAAAACATGGATTCTGCACTTATCCCAAAAGGGGTGAAACGATGTCCCTTTTGGCAATTTGCCCTTTTCATTGGTATTGCAGGCCTTATTGCACTGTGGGGCGTTTACGCCATGTTTTTATGTTGGTTCAAAGCGCTCAATCAGACCAACATGAATGATTATTATGGATTTGCCCTTTGGATTTGGGCGGATTTGGCAGTCATTGCTTTGGGTGGCGGTGCCTTTTTTAGCGGATTTCTCAAATATGTTGTGGGAAAGGATGAACTAAAAAATATTATCAATTATGCTGTTTTAATCGGTTTTATTTGTTACAGCTCTGCCTTATTGATCCTGGCCATTGATATTGGACAGCCTTTGCGCGGATGGTTTATATTTTGGCATGCAAATGTTCATTCCATGCTTACTGAAGTAGCATTTTGTTTGTCCTGTTATTTTGCAGTTTTGACAATAGAATACATTCCATTAATACTGGAAAATCGTCAAATTGATAAAATTCCATTTTTTCACAATTTGTCTCATAATATGCATGAAATTATGGGGATTTTTGCTGCAACAGGTGCCTTTTTATCATTTTTTCATCAAGGATCACTGGGAGGTGTTGCAGGTGTATTGTATGGACGTCCTTTTGCCTATCGCGAAGGCTTATTTATCTGGCCCTGGACATTCTTTTTGTTCACCTGGTCAGCCGCTGCATATGGTCCTTGCTTTACGCTAGCATTGACCAAATTAATTGAAAAAGTAACTGGCAAAAAGCTGGTCAAAGATAATGTGATTGATCTTTTGGCAAAAATATCGGGCTGGATGATCCTCACGTATATGGTGGCGAAATTAATTGATACCTGGTATTGGGGAGCTGTATTGGCACCACAGGCAGGGTTTACATTTTCTGAATTTTACGCCAATAATGCCTTTTATGGGCAATGGATTGTTTTTCTGGAATTATTCCTTGGTGGCATTGTACCGGCAGTAATTTTGACCAACAAAGGCATGCGACAGAATTCAGCATTGCTGACAATTGCAGTTATTTTGGGGTGCGTCGGCGTTTGTACCAATCGCTGGGCAATGGTCTGCCAGGTCATGGCAGTTCCTGTATTACCATTTGAACAATGGCAATTGTATATTCCAAGCTGGCAGGAAGTTGCGACCACAATATTACCGGTTGCTTATGGTGCCATATTGATTGGTATATCATACAGATATTTACCGGTTTTTCCTCAGGAACGTGAATTAAATCCCATTGATGGCTATACAGTAGCAGATGATGAAATACCTGAATCTGGTGAACTTCAACCAGCAGTAGCTTAACCTTAAACCAATGCAATATGTGTATCGCGTATTGCAAATGAAAGGAACAAATAATGTTTCCATTTATTTTTGAATGGGCATGGGATATGTCGCATATTGTTTTTATGGGCGGACTATGGTATGCCTTAAGCATTATTGGTGCTGGTATGACATGGTGTATTCTCAAAACAATTAATGATACCATGAAAGCAGATGAGAAATCGCATCATTAGACTTTTAAAACAGAAATCTATTATTAAGTCAACAACAGGCAGCATCGCCTGTTGTTGACAATAGATTTACTTTTTCAGATAGCGGATAATGGTTTGACGACATACGCCAATCATATTGGCAGCGATGGTTTGATTTCCATTTGAGCGTTTCAATGCTTCTTCAATGAGCGTGTCTTGTAACGTTCTCATCAATGGCAATCGGTGCAAGGCTGAAACAAATGCAGCTGAGTCGGAGCTCTGGAATTTTCTAATTTGAACGCCATTGGGTTGGTTACTGTTAACATATTTTTCAAAGAATTTCGTATCCAACCAATCCCCACGATTTTGACTGACAACAGCATCATATACCATTGCTCGCAACTCGCGAACATTTCCAGGAAATTCATACTCTGACAGGCAGGCCAGAATTTTCTTACTGGGAACGCGGAATCTTTTGTTCATGTCTCTTGCTGCCATATCGATAAAATAATCCAATAACAACTGCAAGTCTTCCATACGTTCTCTTAGTGGTGGAATGTTGATATGATGGGCGCTGAGTCGATAATACAAGTCAGCTCTGTATTTTCCCTGATCCACCAGGTTCTTGAGATTTTTGTTGGTAGCAGCCAAAATTTTAGCACTGGTTCGTTTGGGTTTTGTTGATCCCAATGGATAATACTCACGTTCCTGAATAAATTGCAATAAGCGTTTTTGCGTATCGTAACTTAACTCACCGATTTCATCAAGGAATAGCGTGCCTTCATTGGCTTTTTGGGCAATTCCCATTTGATCTTCAGTCGCGCCTTCAATACCGCCTCGAACGTGACCAAATAAGCGATCACAAAATGTTTCATCATCAAGACCTGCAGCACTAAAAGAAATAAATTCACCTTTACGATTACTGCATTTATGAACAGCGCTTGCGATCAATTCTTTTCCAACACCGGTTTCTCCAACGATTAACAATGGCTGGTTGGATGATGAAATCGCTTCAATATATCGGAAGATAGACAGCATTTCATTATTTGATGACACAATACCTGCAAACGCTTCTGGATGTTGTAATTGTCCACTGAGAAGCTGTTTCTGAAGTGTTGTATTCTCATTTTGAATATCACCAAATTCAAGTGCCATTTCGACAGTGGTAATTAAGCGATCGGCATCAACTGGCTTGACAAGGTAATCATATGCATTGGATTTCATGCATCGCACAGCAGTTTCTACTGCATCGTTTTCTGTGATAATAATCACAGGTACATCTGGATATCGTTGAAGAATATCAGGAAGGATATCTTCACCATTTTTTTCACAGTCTGGAAACATCAAGTCAAGTAATATAACGCTGACTCTTTGATTCTCAAGTTTTGATAATACCTCATCAGTGTTGTCTGAAAACATAATATGGTTCATACCACGATGTTCCAGAATGCCCTGATGTGCCTCACGCGAAACTGCATCATCATCAACAATATAAATAGGTAATGATGGATATAAATCTTTACTCATAAAAACCTCCAAATTTTTAATGTTTGTCCAGTGTTATCTGGAACTAAATGGCTGACAGTTTTGATACTGCCGCCACATTTTTATTGCCTCTTCAAATTTGTTCTCTATTAAAGCAGCACAAGCCAAAAATTTTATGGATTCACCTGTTTGATACAATGCATTGGCACGTCGTCCATGATGATACATTTTATTATACAATTCCATACAAAATGATTGCTTCGCCTGCTTCATATGGGATTGCGCACGTTCTTTAATTGCCAGAATCGGCGCAATTTCCATACCACATCTATGACATTTTTCTCTGCCACGATAGCGTGCATTGCATGCCGGACATTTTGTCATTATTCATCACCAATATAAAACAAAATTTCTTCAAGTTCTTCCTTACAAGATTTTGCCTTTTTCATGTCGTTTTGACTTATGGCATCCTGCAAGTCTTCAATGATATTAACCATATCTTCGCGATCTTCTTCAGCTGCATCATCAAGTTTGCTCTGAGCCTTTCGGATAATATCTTTCATGTCTTGTGGCATGGATTCAAGAAAATCTGTTGAAACTGCTCCCAAACCATCTGAATTATCATTTTCATCCTGGTTATCACCCCAAACATCATTTATTTTCTTCCTAGATTTCAAAATTTCTTCTTCAGAAAAAGACGCAAATGCATTTTCAATGACAGCATTGATTTTTCGCCCGCTTTTCTTTTCTGTTGCTTCAAGTTTCAAAATACCATTGATATCCAAATCATAGTGCAATACAATTGGGCTACCTGCATCAGTATTGTTTGAGAGTCTGAACATGTATTTATTAATGAGAACATTATCAACTGCATTGGGTTTTTCACCTTGATAGACTTTAATTTCAACGGCTTCTTGGTCATCAAACATGGTATAAAAAACTTCGCTGCGGCTGGCGGGAAGTTTCGTATTTTTTCGAATTAATGGGACAAACATGGTGGCTGAAGGCTCTCCATTGATTGTTCCCATTGCTGAAGTCCCAAATGTGTAAGGTGTAATATCCAATAAGATACTGGATTGATCCATTCCCATTTCACGTCCAGCTTGAATAGCAGCACCCAGGGCAACACAAAGGTCTGGGTCAATTTCACCATGGGGTAATTGTTTAAATTTTTCTTCCAACATTCTTGAAATTTTGGGGATTCGTGTAGAGCCACCTACCAGAATAATTTTGTGAATATCTGCTGGCAGAATATTCGCATCTTGTAAGGCTGTATTGACAGCCTCCATTGTTCGTGAAATATCATCATCAATCATTTGTTCAAAAAACGTTCGTTTCAGTTCATAACTTAAATGGACATCACGAAAAGTTTTTTTGCCAATATGATCTTCTTCAATGGTGACATAAGGTTTTGATGACAGTTCAATTTTGGCATTTTCAGCTGCGCGTTTCAAACGTGCAATCAGTTTTGTTTCATCCTTGACTTTCACTTTTAGTTCATTATTGATGTGATCCATTAATAAATTGATGATGGCATTATCAAAATCGTCTCCACCCAGATGATTGTCACCTGTGCTGGACATCACTTCAACAACATCATTTTCAATTTTAACAATGGACACGTCAAAAGTACCGCCGCCTAAATCATATATCAGAATATTTTGACGTTCCGAACGATTTGATTCATAGGCTAAAGCGGCGGCTGTGGGTTCATTAATAATTCGAACAACATTTAAACCTGCAATTTCACCAGCTTCCCTAGTGGCTTGACGTTGGGCATCAGTAAAATAGGCAGGTACAGTGATTACTGCTTTGGAAACTTTTTGGTTTAGTTTTTTTTCTGCACGTTCTTTTAGTGCTTTTAAAATAAATGCGGATATTTCCTGTGGTAAATAGGTCCGGTCTCCCAATACAATTTTTTCTTCTTTACCCATCAGTCGTTTAACTGATAAAACAGTTTTTTCAGGATAAATGACCGCCTGATTTTTGGCTTCAATCCCAACAATAATCTGACCATTGGCATTTAATCCAACGCATGATGGCATAATACCATCATCACTGTCTTTGATAATTTCAGCATTATTATCAATAATATATGCAACTTCCGAGTTTGTTGTCCCCAAATCAATACCAACAATTGGTTCCATTCTTTTTTCTCCATAGTATTCGATCATCCACGTATTTTTATTTGGATGATGCTGTTATTGGTTAATTTTATTCAAGTGAAACCATAATCGTTCTTTCCTATGGTAACACTATTAACGATATTTAAAAAAATCGTAATCAAAGTTTGTTGACAGTAACTTCTGCCAGGCGAATAATCTCTTGTTTTCGTACAAAACCAGTCAACATTTCTTCAACAATAATGCCATCAGCATATTCATTAACAGTTTTTGTGCTGACAGCGCGCATGGTTTTTGGATCAAATGGTTTTCCAATACATTTCAATGGTTTAATATCCACTGATGCCAATGCACGATCAAATCGGCGAATTGCCATTTCATAGCCTTCAATAATACTCTCAATTCCTTTGGGTGCTGGCCTTATCAGACTTGAATTATCAGAAATTTTTTTACATGATTGATATCCACGAACCAATGCATCACGCATATCTAGAAAAGGCATCACTGTTCTTTTTTCACTGGCTTCAATGCTCGACGTTCGAATTCGTTCTTCCAATAAAGCAATATCTTCTGTTCTTTTCTTAAAAAGGTGCGATGTTCTTTCGTATTCATCAAGTGTTTGTGATAAAGTTTTAATGGCCTTACTTTGCTCACGATTTTGAATTTTAATCTCTTGACGAAGTGCTGAAAACTCAGACAACAATGTATAAAGATCGCATGAATCCAGTGTTGCGCTTTGGGTTGGGCTGAGGTCATCAGGCAAATCAATAAGCCAGTTTTGAAAATCTGACAATGTTTTTGCTTTCCAGCCGGAGGACACATATCCCTCAACACGCTTTTCGATTCTTCGCGTTAGAAAGTCCACCATTTTTTTGAGTACAGGCAGTGTCACCCGCTTGGTGATGCGATCTCGAATACTTGAGTATACACCAGGGGTAGATTTTTTTTTCATGTTTTGATGTTCTTCTCCAAATTATATTATAATAAGCGTAGCAAAAATTAGTTCACCTTCACCACGCGGTTAATAAAACTTGATGTTCAAGTTTTTTAGCAAAATGCCAGTATAGCTCGATTCCAGGCTTTGTCAGGGAATGTCTTATAGGTAGCTCTGCCACCAGTTCAATGAATAGGCGGTAAAGCAACCTGAAATTCGTTCCCATGAAGAGCCTGGGCACGAGCTGTACCAGTTTTTCAAAAGTCAAGACAAAATAAATTTAAACATCAAATAAAAGCTATTTAATATTTTTATTTTGTGCTTTTATCAGGTCATTCAACCCCAAACGACGTCTTTTCAAAGGCTTAACTTTCGCCAGTTCAAAAAGTTTTTCTTCACAATCGCTAATATTATCAAATGGATGTAGTTGGTTATGAATGCGAACTCTATTATTCTTAATATTTTCATAGGCTTGTGTTAAATTACGAAAACGTTGTGGATCTTTTTCCGGAGTATATTTTTTGACATTTTCCAGATATGCCTGTCTGATTTCATCCTCAGTGGCATCATGGGGCAAATCAAATACAAGATAACTAAAAAGCATAATCTTATCCTCAGATAATTATGAACGCGCCAAAAAGCGCCGGGTTTGTTTGTCATGTACAACAAAATGGTGTTTTTTAATGATTCGTGACAGTCGTTTAATAATTTCTTTCATACCTGGATATGATTCAAGGGCACTGAGTGCTTGATTAAGCATGTCTTTTGGTAAATTATCGAAATCCATAATATATAAAATTTCTTCAAATATAACAATGGCTTCAGCAATTAATGAATTATTTACGACAGATGAATTTTCGATTTTATCAAGCTGATGTTTGAGCGCTGTTATATCATTTGGATCAATTCTTTCATCCATTGCTTCATGTAGCATGTCTTCAATCATGGATTCTAATCCGAACATACTCATCATATCATCCATTTCATCAGAATCCAAATAATCGTCCATGTCATCATCGTCATATTCTTCATCAAGATCTGGATCATGAAGATTTTTTCTTGTGATCTGATCATCATCTTCACCATCATCATAATCATTATCAAATTTGTTGGACTTCCTGTTATCCATGAAATGCGGATATGGCATATCCATCAATGAAAAATCCAGTGATTCAAGGGAACGTTTCAAATTGCCAGCAGCATGCTGCGCCAATCGTTTGGATAATTCGCGCATTTCATCTAAAACAGGACCTTTTGCCTGATCAACAATATTCATAAACAAGCCAGGGTTGTCTTTTTTATTATCCAGATGCCAAATGGTCACTTGATAAAAACTGAGCAAGAGTTGTCTGTCCGGAGCAGCATTGTGAAAACGACGTTTGATTTCCTTAAGGATAATTTTTGAGTTTGAAGGTGAAAGCAAAATATCAAACAAAGCAATCACTTCTGTATCATCCAGACATTTAAAAATTTTCGGTACGAGTTTTTCGTACAGGGATATAATCGTCGGTACTTTAAAAAGGGGCTGAATTTTTTTGGGGATCGGCTTCAAAATAAAAAGAATTTCAACGCCTGTAAGGGTTAAGATTTTTTCATGAAGGCTCACCAACAGTTCTTTAAATTCACCTGTAATGGGTCTAAGCAACCGATCTTGTTCCAAATACAACAAGGACAAGCAACGAATCGTTTCTGCGATACTCATTGATTGAATGTATTTTTCTGTAATGTCTTTGAGTGGATCAGATTGATTACATAAATCATACAAAATGGAACGTTCCAGCACGAAAGGCAGCAGTGTTTTACATTCAATTTGACGTGCTTTTTGAATGTCCGGTTCAGCAAGATGCATTTTATTGCGAGAAAAATTCTTATCTGCTGAAATTAATAAGGCAATGACATGACGTTCAATAACTCTATTATCATGCGGTGCGCGTTTCATGGCCTCTTTCAGAACAGTCTCAGCTTTACGAAATGCATTTTTTTCATAATACAGTTCGGAAAGCTCCAAACATGGCAAAGGATCATTTTCCATTTTGTCGCGCATTATTAAAAGAGATTCCTCTACAAGATTCTTAGATACTCTAGCTGTTCGTGGAAGCTCTGTGAGTAATTCATAGCCTTTTTTATTCAATGGATCAAAAGTAAGACCTTTACAAACAAGTGCAATCAGTAACTCTTCATTATTGGAGTACGTGAGATTCAGTTCTTGTGTGAGATATTTCAGGCCTTTTGAAGTTAATCTATCTTGATATTTATACCAACGTCTGGCAGTGTGAAATAGAATCATAGCTTTTGCAAGGTTTTGAGATTCTTTTCGCTTATACTCAAATGCCAGACAGTCAAAATATCTGGCGGCATTTAAAAAGGGATGTTTGCCATATTGATATTTATACTTGGTTGACAATAGTTTATAATGTTCCTTATTCAGAAGAACTTTTGCAATATCAAAAATATATTCTGGATTTTCCTGCTGGACAATCTGTCGTGACAGCAAAAGAATTAATATATGAAAAGCGGCCCAATCGGGTTTATTTGGATATAATGCCTTTGCAACAGAGCGGATAAGCGTTTGCAATTCCTTTTCTTTGTATTTATCTGCAGCGGATATCATTTGGCCCAGTTGGCGATCTAAATGCACCGGCCCATCCCATAAAAACTCTGTTTTGCTAATGGAATAGCCTTTTTTCTTCAAACTTTCCATGGGTGAGGCAACCACTTTTAATTCCTGAATCATGGGAAAAAGTGTAAAATCCTGAGAAATCCGATTAAATGCTTGAAGCATGCCTGAGTCATCATCTGCGTAAAATGCCACCATGCCACGACAAAATAATTTGAATTCAGCATAAGGGGAAACCCGAGGCAGTGGCTTCATGGCCTGATATGCATCTTCCCATTTTCCATCATTCATCAATTGCCAAACATTCTTGATTAATTCCAAATCTTTAATTATTGGGCTGTTTTTGTCAAAAATATCAAGCAGTTGAAATTGACCGGTCGTAAAAATCTTATCGACCAACAAATATTGTGCCTTTTTTGATTGTTTTTGTTTTTGTGTATATGAATAATAAGCATCAACAGCAGCATTCAGCGATGTTTTTTTCAAATAGGCGCATAAACTATCTTCTGAAATTGTTGAGAAATCTGGTAAATATTCAAACGCCTGTTCCAGTATAGCCTGGGCTTCAATATGCATCCCTTTTCTATTAAGCTGAGTTTCCCTCATCATGTATGCATCAAAGAGCAACTCTTTGGCAACATTATTATCTTCAGTTTTAATCATCTTTAATACTGAAATTGCATCGCGTGCATTATTTGTAGAAAGCTTTTGACGAGCCATCTCAATGCGCTGCGCATCAGTCATGTTCAATAATTTACTTTGCTTATTTTTTCGTAACTTCCTGCTTTTTTTGTTTTTTTTAGCCATTTTGTTTACCTTTTTTGCGTCTAATTATGATATGCAATACAACGACTCAGTTGAATTCTAGTTACATTTTGTAGCATAGTTTTTGGAACAAATCAAGTGTTTCGTTAAAAAATTTTTATGATGCAATTATTTTTATATTATTGTACTTTGATTATTAGATAAAAAGGGGATTTTTAGTTTTTTTGTGAGCAAACAAAAATATATATTTTAAAAGATATGAATCATCGTTTTTAAAACGCTATAAAAAATATGAAGCGAACATATGGTTTGACATTAATAAAACATGTCAACCTTATTGAATACAGGATAATTTTTTCGAAATTTTCTTAATAACTTGAAAAAATAATCAAAATATGCCAATTAAATGAATCCAATTTTTATCACACACATTTGGTGTAATATGACCCGATAAATATTCGTAAGGAGGTTCAATTCATGTCAACAGACAATTTGATCGAAACTGTCATTGAGAAAGAACGTCGTTTTGAGTCGATTAGTGGCATTATTCTGGCAATATTTGCAGCATTTTTGGCAATTATAAATTTGGGTGGTAATAAATTTGATAGCGATAAAATTATTGGAACAAATGAAAAATCAAATACTTATGCCTTATATCAGTCCAAAAGTCTTAAACAAGATATGATTGAAAATCAACGCGATATAATTGACACATTCATTCAATCCGAAGTCATAGAAAAACAAAAGATTGAAATGCTAAGCAATTTAATAAAATCGTTAAATAACCAAATAGTATCTTTCGAAACAGAAAAAAATGAATTGTTATTCGGGTCAAAAGCTGTTGGAAAAGACAATTGGAAAATTGAAAAACAGGGAGAATATGGCAAAATTGAAGGGATCCTGGGATGGGAAAAAAGAATTGCGCGACTGGGTCAGGCAGGATCAAAATTTGATATATCTATTCTTTTTTTAGAGCTTTGCCTGATTATTGGGGCAATTTCCCTGGTAATGCATAATGAAAGACTACGAATCATATTTATTGCTGCAATGATTACAGTGGGGTTGATCGGTATGCTGTATGGTATTCAGGCATTCATTTTAGCTATTTCATAACAATAATAATTATGGACATATCAAATTATAAAGATTGGTTTAAATCGTTCACAGATCAATTCTTGTATCAGGATGAGATCAAGGATTATCCCTTTATTGTAAAAAAAAAGCACACCCAACGCGTTTGCGAAATAATTCTGGCAATTTGTGATGATTTAAACACACCAGAAAGAATACGTGAATTGGCTCAAATTATCGCATTGTTTCATGATTTGGGCAGATTTGAGCAATATGCCCGATATCATACATTTAAAGACAATGAATCGGTTAATCATGGCATTCAAAGTATTAAAGATCTGGTGCATAATAAGGTTCTAAATAATTTATCACTCAGGGACAGGCGAATTGTATTCAATGCCATTCGCTATCACAATGTTGCAAATATGCCATTGGATAAAGATACAGAAACCTCATTTTATATTCGTCTCATTCGTGATGCTGATAAGTTGGATATTTGGCGCGTATTTATTGATTATTATCATTCTAGAGATATTCATCAAAGCCAGGTCATTGAACTGGGGGTTTCAGATCGCCCGGAATGTTCTAAAAACATTTTGAATGCATTGTTAAATGGGCGGATTGCACTGACAACTGAGCTAAAAACATTGAATGATTTCAAGCTGATTCAATTGGGATGGATTTTTGATTTGAACTTTCGGTTTTCATTTCAACATGTCAAAAAAGAAAAAATCATTGAACAATTTGCAGATATGTTGCCAAAAACGAAAACAATTCAAACAGTGATTACCAATTTGAGGGCTTATCGGGATGCTCAAATAATAAATGATTCAGGCCTGTTTGATTCCCCCAACGATATGAATCATTCGAATAATAATTAATTGCAATGGACAAAATTTCCATGCCTATTAAAATAGTTTTAAGCGCTCAATATTCAGTTTGTTTTGGTGTTATGGGAATTATGCTCCCATATTTTAACTTGTACTGCTATTATATTCATCTATCTGGATCTGAAATTGGAATAATCGGCGCCTCGCGGTCACTATTAATGATTCTATTTGGCCTGTTGTGGGGACTTCTTGCAGATCGATATCAAAATCGAAGAATTTTGTATATATTTTGCCAGCTTGCCAATGCATGCGCATGTGTTTTTTTGTTGTATGCCAACACATTTACAGGCATTCTAATGGTAATCATTGTGGCATCAATTTTTTATGCGCCTTTAATTTCATTCATGGAAGCATTCACCATGGATTTGATTGGCAATGATAAAAATGCGTATGGTTCCATTCGGCTGTGGGGTTCTATCCTGTTTATTATCATGGTCCTTTTTGCGGGCATGTTACTGGATCAATTTTCACATAAAATAATTATCAAAATGATTGTTATGGGTTTTTTTATTCAAGCTGTTGTATCCTTGACAATCCCCAAAAAACAAGTCAAAGCACGACACGAAAAAACAATATCCCTGAATGTATTCAAACAATCAAATGTGGTTATTTACTTGATCAGTGCTTTCATCATGCTGCTGGCGCATGGGACCTACTATACATTTTCATCAATTCATCTTGAGCAAATGGGGGCAACATCTAGTGAAATCTCAATGTACTGGGCATTGGGCTCTATCGCTGAAATTATTGTCATGCTGAATTCCAGACGACTTTTTAACCGATTTTCAGTTGAATCTGTATTGGTTTTCTCTTTTGGTATTGCTGCTTTTCGGTGGTTTTTGATGTTTTATACAACATCCATTTTTATTGCAATTATGACACAATTATTTCATGCAGTGACTTATGGTGCATTCCATATTGCCGGAATTCTATATATCGACCAATGTATGCCGGATGAAACCAAAACTACAGGCCAGGCGGTAAACACCGCAGTCAGTTATGGTCTTGGCATGATGACCGGATCATTTATTAATGGCTATTTGTTTGAGTTGATCGGAACCTATCACGCTTTTTTGTTTAGTGCGATACTTTCCCTTATTGGTGGATTATTGCTTTGGGTCGCACAAAACTACTTAGGAATGCTTGAACAATAATTTACAAGGAATCAGGATAAAATACCCCGAAAAATTTCCTGAGCACCAACAACACCAAGCAAACGTTTTTCCTGATCGACCACTGGCATGGGAAATCCTGTTGCATAATTCATTTCTACAGCAGCTCGCATTGGTGTATTCAGATTTGCCAGAACAATTGTTTGTTCAGAAATAGATGATATATCCATATTCTGTTGAAAAGAAATAGGCTCAAGAGAGATACCATCAGTGGTAACTTTCTGTAATGTACCATTTTCAGAAAGATAACATAAATAACGTTGTTCTTGATCCAGTGCCTTGATATTTGAGCCATTCACAGAGGGAAGATCTTCAATAAAGCGCATCAGTGCAGAACATCTGAGGGCTTTTAGTGGATTCATTGAAGCAACAAATTTTTTTACATATTCGTTGGATGGTTGCGCGACAATTTGCTCTGGAGTTCCAACCTGAACAATGCTGCCGGATTCCATAATTGCAATCCGCGAGCCCAGTTTTAATGCCTCATCCAGATCATGACTGACAAAAACAATTGTCTTTTTTAAGTCACTTTGAAGTTGAAGCAGTTCGTCTTGTAAATGTTCTCGTATCAGTGGATCAAGGGCTGAAAAGGGTTCATCCATTAAGAGTATTTCTGCATCTGTGGCAAGTGCTCTGGCTAAACCAACACGTTGTTGCATCCCCCCAGAAAGATCAGAAGGATACTGATCAGCCCATTCACTGAGTTGAACCATAGAAAGTTTTTCTTCGACAACTCGCGCACGTTCTTTTTTGGAAAGACCTGCAATTTCAAGCCCATAAGCAACATTTTCCCGAATTGTTCGCCAGGGCATTAAAGCAAATTGTTGAAAAACCATAGATATGGACTGTGTTCTTAATAAATGAAGATCTTTACGATCGCAATTGGCCAGATTAATGTCTTTTAAGCCATGACGAACAAAAATATTACCACGTGTCGATTTGACCAGGCCATTGAGACATCTGAGTAGTGTTGATTTTCCAGAACCAGATAATCCCATTAATACGCAGGTTTCCCCCTCAGTAATGGAAAAACTGGCATTATTTACAGCCACAATATTTTGGGTTTTTGATAGGATTTCTTCTTTATCATGCCCCTGATCTATCAATTCAATGGCATGTTTTGGTGATGGCCCAAAAATAACATCAACCTTATCAAAGCGAATGGCCTCAGTCATTGGTTTATCCTTATATGTAATTTAATAGTTATAATCGACATTGCCTGGCTGCTTTAGCAGGCGATCCAATATTATTGCCAGGATAACAATTGCCAGCCCTGCTTCAAACCCCTGAGCAATGTTAACAGTATTTAAAGCACGGATAACAGGTTTTCCCAAACCATCAGCACCAACAAGTGCAGCAATAACAACCATTGACAATGAAAGCATAATGCACTGTGTTAATCCGGCCATAATGGTTGGCATCGCATGAGGCAGTTCAACTTTGTAAAGCATTTGAAAAGGGGATGATCCAAATGATTTTCCTGCATCAATCAATTGTTGCGGCACACTGCTGATGCCTAAATAGGTCAGGCGAATGGGTGCTGGAATTGAAAAAATTACTGTGGATATCATCCCTGGTACCATGCCCAAACCGAATAACATTAATGTTGGAATTAAATAAACAAATGTTGGAATGGTCTGCATGAGGTCTAAAAATGGACGAATACACGTAAATATGATGGGACGATGCGCAGAAATAATGCCAATTGGAATCCCCAATACAACAGAAACAATTGTCGAAACTAATACAAGAGAACATGTATCCAGCGTTTCACTCCAATAGCCCTGGTTAAAAATTAATAATAATGCAAGGGCGACACCAATTGCCAAACTGGTTTTTCTATGAATGGCATACGCTATTGCGCAAACGATAAGGATAAACAGTAATGGATGTATGAGTGATAACAGATGGATTATTCCTTGAAGAAGTGCTTCAAGATTATCAGAAACCATGTTGAATTGGTTGGCAAAATGGTCAGTAATATATTCAACAAATATTTTTACCCAATGACCAATTGGAATTTTTTTTTCTAGCAGAGCCATAATATATTTATCAACAAATGTCATATCAAATATCCTGTTATTGAAGGCCTAATGATTTTTTGACAGCAGGTAAAGCAGGAGTGCCATTAATCGTTGTCACATCTTTTAGCCATTGATTTAAAATGCCTGGATTATTCTTTAACCAATGTTCGGCAGCTTTTTTATGTTGCATGTTTTGATTGATAATCAGTTTCATGACTTCATTTTCCATTTTTAAGGTGAATGACAGATTATTTAAAAATCGGCCAACATTGGGACATTCCGAAATAAATCCTTTTCGAACGACAGTTTGAACAATTGCCCCTCCAAAATTAGGACCAAAGTAATCATCACCTCCAGACAGGTAGGCCATATCATAATCACTATTCATTGGATGGGGTTCCCATCCCAAAAAAACAATCCATTCTTTACGTTTCACAGCACGTCCAACTTGCCCAAGCATACCTTGTTCACTGGACTCTCTGATTGACCATTGTCCCAAACCAAAAGCATTCTTTTTGATCATGTTAATTATCAAGCGATTGCCATCATTGCCAGCTTCAATACCATATATTTGTTTTTTAAATTTTTTTTCATATTTTTGCAAATCAGCAAAAGATTGAACGCCTGCATTGAAAACATACCTAGGAACAGCAAGGGTATATTTGGCACCTTTTAGGTTTGTACGCACTAACTCAATGCTTTTTTCCTTAAAATATGGTGTGATATCCGCTGTCATGGTTGGCATCCATAGCCCCAGAAAAACATCAATGTCATTATTTTTTAAGCTGGTAAACGTAACAGGTAATGCGAGTAAATAAGTTTTGGATTCATAGCCCAATGCTTTCAATACATATGATGCCAGTGACGTTGTTGCAGTTATATCCGTCCAGCCGACATCTGAAAAGCGAACTTTTTTGCATGACGTATCAGCCCAAGTGGGTGTGAATTGAATCAACAGAAATAAAATCACAATGGATTTCCTAAAAAAAACTTTCATAATTGTCTCCTTCTTTCTCATCTTTTTTTGTTTTCATCCAAACAACAGATGATTAAGTGAAATTCAAAAAAGAAATGATTATAAATAAAATAGTGATAAATGTCAATTTAAGGAATAATTGAAAAATAAGTTCCTCATTTTGAAATGCTGTAATCCACATTTTCAGATGAGGGAGGTTCAAATCAAAAAGCGCACGGGTTCATTTTTTTTCTTTCAATTTTTGTTTCACAAAATTTGCTTTTAATATATATAGTTGCGTTTCCCAAGGAAGTCTTTTTTTCCATTTTTTTGGAGAACTTCCCACACGATTAATGAGATTCATTAAACGCGGCGCAGAAAAATTATATCCTGCAATCAGTAAATCGAAAACAAGTGATGGCTTTTTATGGATATGATCAGGATGAATGATGCCTTGAAGCGGTTTTGCCTGACTGAGTGTGAACAACTCGGAATCCAGATGTAGAAATTGCGCCATGATAGCATTAGAATGATGGCGCATTCCCCCATAAAAATTATCAATAAGTTGTGCTTTGGGATAAAGTTTTAATAATGCGTCATATGTGGGTTTGATCATTTGAACCAATCCATAAGCGCCCGAGCGGCTCATTGCATAATGATAGGATTGTTCCTCATTGGCTGCCAGGTTAACCAGTACTTTTCGCATTTGAGAATTCATTAAATGATCGAGTTTTTTTGCATAATCTTTTTTTATACCCAAAAGTATCCGATGCCTTTTCTTTTTCTGATACAAAAGATATGGCCAATAATTGGCATAATCCATATGTTCGATCAGCAAAAGTGTCATAACAAGTGTGCGGGTTTGTTTGGGAAGAGCTTCATGGACTGCCTTTCCAGGGATAAAGCGAGAGGAAACATTCAATGATTCAACTTCAAGAAAAGCTTCATCAAATTTTTCTCTAATATATTTCAAGCCATATTCAACCATTTCATCTGTATCCAGGTCACGATTAAAGGGCGTATTAACAACATGTTGTGGTTTGTCTGTAATACCGGGCATCTTGATGGGAAATGCAATGGCTGGCACAGAAAATTTTGTATCAATGGCATCAGATGAATCAGGGGCATTTCCAACATAATACATGGTGCCAACGCCAGTTCCTGACTCCCTGACAATTACCAGATTGCTTTTTTTATCTTTAAATGCTTTGGCATCTTTGGGGCATGTGATGGGAATTAAACGATCATTGTCACGATCATAAGTGGCAATAATAACAGTATCTTTATCTGTTTTTTGGTCATTGACATGATTTTGTAAAAAATATCGGGCATCATCCAACTGATCTAAAATTTTTGCAAGATTTTTATTGTCCGGTGATGTGTTGGATGATGAGCGTGGTTGGTATCGAATTTCACTGTTGATTATATCCGAACATAAAGGTGTGGCAAATTTGTCCAATCGTACTTTTGTTTTTACTTTTTTGGATGTCTTAATTGCCATTGCCAATTCTTTCGCAATATGGATGACATCTTCACGCTTAGAGTTGGTAGGATCAAGAATTAAGGCATATTTGTCATTACTCTCTTTTAAACGAACAACCCATAATTGCCTGATCAGTTCAGTGCCATGTGATTTAGAGAGTATATTGCTGATTTCAAAAAATTTTTTTTCAATACCTTTTTGTGAACCTCCATAAAAAAAACAAACCACACAGTTAGATTTTCGTTTTTCAATGGTCTTTTCTTTTGGGATGGGGCAAATTAAAAAGACTGGATGACCATAGATTGGATTCACTGATTTTCCAACAATAGATGATGGCGCTGAGACAATACCAAATGATGCAAAGGGCATTTGGTGAGGATAGATTATGGCTTGTTGTGTATAGTTTTCAGGTTCAGAAAAGATTGAATTCGGCTGATCCGCCCAAATCTGAAATGGAATAAGTAAGCAAAAAGATATATACAGTAAACGTCGTATCATTATTTAACCTGCAAGAGTTGACACAAATCGTTTTGATCTTTTAGTAAGAAATACTCGAGAAATTAGTTGCCTATTTAATTTGAATATATAATAGTTTGGCAGCTTAGAGACGTATCAAGCTACGTCTCTACAGAAAAAAAACCGATGAACATTTAAAAAAAATGGGGAACTTATTTTCAGAGCTTTCCTAAGCACACGATAAATCAAACTTGCCCGATTTGTCTGATACGTTCAAATGGACAAGTTTGGTTAGAGCGTCCCTTACTTCCTCAGTTCATAAAACTCCAAAGCACACCTGCAGCAATTGCCGAACCAATAACTCCAGATACATTGGGTGCCATCGCATGCATCAATAGAAAATTACCAGGATCTTCCTCCTGGCCAACCATTTGAACAACTCTGGCAGAATCAGGTACAGCAGATACGCCTGCAGCACCTAACAAGGGATTTATCTTTACTTTGGAAAAAAAATTGATAATCTTTGCAAAAATTACTCCTGAAGCAGTCGCAACACCAAAAGATAATGCTCCTAAAATAAAGATTCCCACAGAACTGGCTGTTAGAAATACATCTCCTTGAGTACTAGCACCAACAGTAAGCCCCAATAGTATAGTAACGATATCAATTAAAGCTGTTCGTGAAGTCTGTGCCAGACGTTCTGCAACCACACATTCCTTAAGCAGATTGCCAAAAAAGAGCATGCCCAATAATGGTAATGCAGCCGGTGCCAGAAAACAACACAGCAGAAAACCAGCAATTGGAAAAACAATCTTTTCTAGTTTGGAGACGTCTCGCGCTTCTTCCATTTGAATCAATCGTTCTTCTCGTGATGTTAATAATCGCATAATTGGCGGTTGTATCACAGGAACCAAAGCCATATAAGAATATGCAGCAATGGCAATTGGGCCTATCAAGTCTGGTGCCAGTTTTGCTGACAAGAAAATTGCAGTCGGACCATCAGCACCACCAATAATACCAATTGATGCAGCATCATTTGGCGCAAATCCAAGGGCCAGGGCACCCAAAAAGGTTAAGAAGACACCCATTTGTGCTGCTGCGCCCAAAAGCATCAATGTCGGTCTTGCCAACATGGTTGAAAAGTCTGTCATGGCGCCAATGCCTAAAAAAATCAATGGGGGATACACACCTGATGTCACACCAAAATATAAATAATGTAATACGCTATTGTCCTCATAAATGGCGAGACCAAGACCTTTAAAAACAGGTATATTGCCCATTAGAATGCCAAAGCCAATGGGAACCAGAAGCAATGGCTCATAATGTTTAGCGATTCCCAAATAGATAAAAATTAATCCGACAGCAATCATGATAATATATCTGTAGTCTGCCAGAGCAAAACCGGTATTTGACCAAAAATCTGCAAATAATTTTAATATATCATCCATAACTCTTCCTTATTTATAAAGATATGCTTTACTAATTGATATGTCCTTTGCATATCCATTGTATTGTTTTATGATAGCACCATTATTTGACATGCCATGCAAAATATCCTTTACCATCAGGCTGAATAATCGATGCATGAATAAATTGACTGATTGTCGCATGTGGTTGGACAAGACCTCGCTTTTGAGCCAGTTCAATCAGTCGGGGGAGAGAAAAAGGCTCGCCCATCCAGGAAATAAGATATTGATATTGTCGAACCGCTTCTTTAATTGAACTATCAATAGAAGGTTCTGGTTTTTTAGGTTGGGTAATTGTTTTATTTGGCATTGACGGCTGCGCTTTTGATTTTCCATTGCCTTCAATCATTGCAATGATTTTAGGAAAAACCCGAATTATCATTGATAATGTAACCAGTCCGGTAAACACAATCAGAATACCGACAATAGAAATTGCCCAGCCATTATGATGTGAAATCGCTTCCAATCCATACATAATCATTCCTCCATCGAAATATCATTCATTTTAAAGGATTCTTTCTCTTTTGATCGACTTTGTGCAAAGGCAATACGTTCACCAACTTTGGCATATAGTTTTGCCATAATTTTATCACCCAAAGCCGCATCACCCTGAACAAGTCTCAATAATTCACTGCCATCAAAAGTAAGCACTTCACCATCTGTCAAAGCTATAGCTGTCCCTGTATACTGATAAGGGCGAACAACTGTTGACCATCCGGTAATATCACCGCGTTGATGAATAGTAAAAGCTGAACCATCACTAAAATAAATCATATAATCTCCGGACAAAATTACAAAAAAAGTATGTGCCGGATTTCCCATTTCAAACAGGGATTCTCCCTCATTGACGCGTGTTGTTTTGCTGATGGCAAATATCTGAGCCGCTTCAGAATAAGATAAATCTTTGAATAAATCCAATTCCTGGAGTTCTTCTACAGTCATAATTTACATATCCTTTCCGTCGGGTACACCGGTTTATATAGCAATTACAGCAATTTCTTTACCTTTTCAGTCCAATGCTACCCTTAACATATGAATAAATGTATAAATAAATATGTATACACGTATTCGTTGTTTTTTGAATTTATTTTGGATAAAATTTTTATAAATATCAAAAAAAAACGATATGATCAATACAAAACTGGTGGGATCTGATAATAATAGAAATAATTCAGTGCATGCACAATAATAAAATTTTGCATGATTTTCTGAATAAAGAAAGTAACATCAAATTGTTATTACAAAACCTTAATTGAATTAATCATAACCGGTTTTGCAGGTACGTCACTGTGGGGACCAATTGTACTTGTTTTCAGTTTACTGATTTTATCTACCACATCGTCCATCCCTTCAATAACGCGACCAAATACAGCGTAACCAAATCCTTTGGGTGTATCGTTTTGATGATCCAAAAATGTATTATCATTCACATTGATAAAGAATTGCGATGAAGCACTATCTATTTCTTTTGTGCGGGCCATTGAAATGGTGCCTTTCACATTTGAAAGTCCCGCATCAGCTTCATTTTTGATGGGGCTATGCAGTCCGCTTTGCTTTTGACGCATGTCAGGTGTTAAACCGCCACCCTGAATCATAAAATTCTCAATGACACGATGAAATATGGTCCCATCATAATAGGATTCGCGGACATACATTAAAAAATTTTTGACAGTAATAGGTGCCCGATGCTCCCATAGTTCGACCTGAAAATGTCCCAATGTTGTGTCTATTAATACGTTTGGATATTCTTTTTCTTCCATAATATTTCCTTCTCATGATAAAATCGTTGGATATATCTAAAATGAACGAAACCATCGTTTTTTTCTGATAGGCTCGTTCGCCTCAATGGGCTTATTCTCAATAACATTCTTTGGATTATTCTCGATTAATGCGCGAGCCTCTTTTTTATCATTTAATATTTTTTCACATTGAAAATATGCATCAGATAAAACAGGCGGGCGATTATCTGATGAATGCGCATCTGAAGCCAAAAAATGAACCATTCGATTTTGAACCAGTTTTTTGCATAATTTTTTTATTCTGCTGCCAAAAAAGCCAGTCACACTCACAGCAGTTACCTGAATAAAAACCCCCCATTCAATAAAATCATAGATCATTTCAGGGTGTTTTTGAACCGCAAAATTTCTTTCTGGATGGGCCAATATGGGATAAAATCCCTTTAACCTTAGTTGAAACACGACCTCTTTAAACTGTGGCGGAATAAGTGGTGCTGGGAGTTCAATCAGTACATAACGAGAATTATTCATGGATATAATTCGGTTATCTTCAAGTCGTGCATGAAAATCATCACATATATGAATTTCCATTCCAGGATAGATTGTAACTGAAATGTTATGTTTTTTCATTTCAGTGCCTAAATTATGAATCCCTTTGGTCACCATTTCGGGTGAACATGTATAAACGCCATTCAATGTATGGGGCGTAGCAACAATTGCTTGAATTCCATCGTTTTGTGCCTGATGTAGCATTTCAATACTTTCGTCAATAACCTCCGGGCCATCATCAATACCAGGTAAAATATGTGCATGTATGTCAATCATAAAAAAATCTTATCCATAGCGTTTTGAGGATCGTTTCTTTCTTCGGTTCCGATGTTTTTTCTCACCATCTTCTCCATAATAATAATAATAATATTGATAATAGTAATAGCTTTCTTTGCCAGTATCCACATCATTGAGTACAGCACCCAATACATTAGCATCAACGCCTTGAATCTGTTCTAGACCTGTCTTTACAACCTGCCTGGGCGTCACACCAGCGTGAACCACCAACATAACACCATCAACAAATTTAGCAAGAACAGTGGAATCTGTAACAGCTGTAATTGGCGGAGAGTCAACGATAATGCGATCGTATTTTTCCTGTAGTTTTTCCATGATGCGGCTCATCTTTTGAGAACCTATAATTTCCGATGGATTGGGCGGAATTGGTCCACATGGAATGACATCAAGATTGGGAATTGGTGAATGCGTGATCACTTCATCAATCATGCTTTCCAGTTCATTACTGACCAGTACACTGGACATTCCTTTATCTCGACCGATGCCAAACATCTTATGTACTTTGGGTTTTCGCATATCACAATCAACAATAACAACGCGGCTGCCTGCCTGTGCCATCGTAATTGCTAAATTTGTTGATGTCAGTGTTTTTCCTTCACTGGGACCCGCACTGGTAACCAGAATAATTTTGGGTGGTCTGTCTGCTGATGAAAAAAGAAGGCTGGTTCGTATCCCGCGATAAGATTCACTGGCAGTTGATTTGGGAGAGTATTGTGTGATTAACTCTGGCATGTCAATGTTTTCCCGCTCAATATCAAAGGTAGGTACAGGCCCCAGATAAGGTATGTTGAGATAATTTCGAATATCTTCAGGATTTTTCAACGTATTGTCCAAAAACTCAAAGGTAAAGGCCATTGCAATGCCTATAAATAATCCAAAAACAATGCCCAAAAATATATTTAATTTTTTTCTGGGGCGAATTGGAAATTTCGGTACTTCTGCAGGATCAACAATACGAACATTACCTGTTTTCATATCTTCAGTAAGCGATGTTTCCTTAAATCGTCTTATCAGTAGTTCATACATATGTCTGGCACTTTCAGCCTCACGCTGAAGAACACCATATTGAATGGATTTTTGATTCAGTTCCATGCTTTCTTTTTTTTGCTTGCTTAATGCTTGAAGCAATGTTTTTTCTTTGGCCAAAGCCACCTGGTACTCATTACGCAGTGAATTTATAACCCGTTGAATTTCCTTATGCTTTCTACGATTTAATGAATCAATTTCAGACTGTACTGCAATCATTTTTGGATGATTTTTCCCATATTTTTTTGATAACTCTGAAATACGTTTATAAAGGTTGACTTCCATTTGCTTGATTTCTCGGATTAAGTCATTTCTTAAAACCTCTGGAATAGAGTCCAGCATGTCAGGATTTTTTTTCAAAGCCAGTGCCTGTTTGTAGCGAGTTTCAGCTTCAACGCGGTGCGCTTCAGCATCAATGACCTGTGCGTTTAATTTGGCCAGTTTCTGTGCAGTAATTTTTTCAACATCACTTGAAAAATCAGTAAAAATTCCTTTTTTCTCTTTATATTCCAAGAGTTTTCGTTCGGCAGTTTCAACCTTTTGTCGTTCTTCATCAACGCGTTCATGGAGCCATAAAACAGCATTCTTAACTGCCTTTAATTTGGTTTCTAACTTTTTTTCGATATATACATCTGCCAGGGTGTTGACAGCTAATGCAGATAGCTGAGGATCTCTAGCTATAAAGTGAAGGTCCACCAGTCGACTATTTCGGATTGGCGAAACATTGATCCGGCCTAGAAAAGCAGATACCAATTGGGCATCAGAATCATCTGTTTCGAACTGTTCCGCTTTTTTTCCAGTTCTGAACATGCTAAAAATCGTGTTTTGAATAGATTCCTTAATACCTTTGATACTTTTTTTGATATTGGATAAAACTGTTTTTTGCGGTTTGGGATTGAATTCCTCGCTATCTTCTAAATTCAGTCTTTTGATTACCTCACGCGCAATGGTCCGGCTTTCGATAATTTTGTATTGTGTTATATAATAGTCAGTTGTGGAGGCATCTACAGACATGACTTCCTGTATAGACACGACATTGGGATTTTCTTTTTCAATGACCAGTCTGACAGACGATTGATAGATTGGTGTTGCTGTCAATGTATAAATAAAAACACTGACAAAAATAATGGTAAAAACAGAGATAATCGTCCATCTCCGCTTCATCATTACTTGAAGATAATTACGAATATCAATTTGTTGTTCATCTTTATTCATTTTCTTACCACTTTATTTAGTTGTAACGTTTGGGTTTAATTCCTTTTGGTACATCCCGCTTGAATATCTTCTTTTTCCAGGATTGGATAATCATCAAACATAATGCCCTTCTGGCATTTTTTCTAATGAATGCGTATTAAAGCGCTGAAAGCGCGAAATATTATAACACAGGACAAAGCCGGCAAGGCCCCGCCATGCGGGTAACTAAAAGAAACTCTCCGGCACAACAATGACATCTTCAGGCTGTATGGTAACATCCTGCCCTTTCTTTCCAGAATTGGTGATTGCATCAACTTTGACTTCAATAATTTTTTCAACACCATTTTCCACGCGAATAATTCGGGTGCGATTTCGTGCTGCAATCGTCGTAAAGCCGCCTGCCATGCTAATTGCTTCAACAAGCGTAACTCTTTTTTGAACATAGGGGAACGAGCCAGGATTTTTGACCTGTCCAATAATATAAAAGAATTCCGGCTTTGGGAAATAGAGAACATCATTATCTTGTAAAGGAATATTTGATAGCTGGTCACTACCACTTAACAACGCTTCAAGATCAATGCGAATGACAATTTTTCTTTCGTATTCAGTGTTGGGATGTTCGGTTCTTACAATCATGGCCTGTTTACCGCCCTGCTCAAAGTCAATGCCTTTGGATCTGGAAATAGCATCCAAAACTCGTTCTTGTTCACGAAGATAATATTTACCAGGGGCTTTAACAGATCCCAATATTAAATATTGTTTGCTGCGATATTCTTCAACCATTACAGAAACATGGGCATCAAACAGGAATTGCCCTTCCATCAATCTTTGTGAAATACGTTGTTCTATTTCTGATGTGTTCAAATTTTCGACTTTAATTCGACCGACAAGTGGAAACGTAATATAACCATCAGCAGCAACGCGAACATGGTCCCGCGACAAGTCAGCTTCTTCATAAATTGTAATGCTCAATACATCGTATCCACCAATCTTGTAATCCACTTTGTCTCGATTCATCGTTTCTGGATGTAGCTTTAAATAGTCTGTAACAGACATATTGTGTGTTGATTCAATCACCTCATCAAGTTGACTGTCTTTTGCTTGTGTTGTGGAACGTTTTATTTCATCAATTTCTTTCTGGTATTCTGGTGCAATGGCCTTTGAAAGATCTGTATCAGAAGATCTGACTGTAACTATTGGTCCGGTTTGAGATACACAGGCAGTCATTATTAGGAAATTCAACAAAATGTAAAAACGCGATGTTCGTATATTTTGAATTATTTGCATAGTTTGGTTTCCCGATCTGTAGTTAATGTCAAAAATAAAAAAAGGGGAATTCATCCCCTTTTTTTATCGTTAAATTTTGTTGCCTTACCTCATTGAATGAACATGTGTCAGATGCTTCAATCTTGTTAAAGCGAACTAAGGTTAATCTTAGCTATTCTATTTAGAAAGTGGCATCTATTCCAACTAATAAAGTACTTCCAGAATACTCAGCACCATAATAACTGGAATGGCTGGCTGTTTTTGTTTCATATAGATATTTTCCAGTAACATCCAGCCATTCTTTCATGTTATACTTAAAACCAAAATATAGTGAGTATAGATTAAAATATTTATTTGGTTTTCCATCTCTTTCATCACGATAGTCAGAGTTAACCCAGTTCAAACCTGAATTAAAATAGACTTTATGCTGAATTTTATGATTCAAGTCGAACCCAATATTTGTGTCTACATATGAAGCAGCATCTCTGTCAGGTGAACCTTCAATACTTCTAATAAATCGAAAGCCTAAGTTCGTGATTTCAGACATTTGAAAAAAGACATTGGTTTCAATAACCCATGTGCTGTTATCTTCATATGAGTATTCATTTCCACTAATAACAGCTTTGGGGTTATCAAAACTTTTACCTTCAAATCCAATTTTAGCAGATCCCATCAATTTTCCACCGGGTTCAAATCGAAGACCGACCAAAAACGTATTAATTTTATGATCTTCTGATGTTGATGATTTCTGGCGATCATAAGTGCCATCAGTATACTGATATTCAGCCAGCAAGGATGTTTTTCTGGAATGCGTTAACAGCATATACATTCCTAAGGTAATAATTTTATCTGTTCTATCTTGATGTTGATCGGTTGAATCTCGATATCGTAATCCATAGAGCTGGTACATGGTTTCTATGGATAAACGATCTGTAAAGAAATGCCCAAATGTGATGTCAATTGTATTTTCTGACCGCCCAGTCTTTCTTCCTTTTCCATAGCTATTATCTGAACCATATGGATCAGCTGTTTTCATGAATTGTTCGCTGAAACGGGTAATAAATCCTGATGGTGTCTGCATTCCAAATCTTAAGTAAGGCTGATGTTTCTGATAATTATTATCATTTCTTTTGAAATATGATGCCAACTCCAAGTTATAACCGGTTTGGAAATAATTTCCAGGACGTTCATCCAAATAATCAACCATAATACCGGGTTGTAATACTAATATTGTATCCTCAATTTCGTCACTGGCTTCTGAAAAGATATTGCTTTCATGTGAAATTGATGAGCTTATTTTTGGCTTGACATTCAAACGCCCATAGTGAATGTTTCCCTCTGCAAAAATTGAATGTGTTGATAACATAAGACTAACAATCAAACCAATACAAATATATATTGATCTGAGAGAACGTTTCCACGTTTTCATAATCTACATCCCCTTTGTTTTCTGTAATAGTTGTTAATAAATGCCTTCATTCAAAATAAGGCCATTATACGATTGTTACTGTGGCTACTATAGCGTTTCATTAAAACCTTTACAGATAAATATCACCTTGACGCTATACATATGAATTCATTGGGCTCCAATATAATCTGTAAACCTTATTATGAAACGAAATACTGCGTATTATTCGTAGCAAATCTACTTATATATGATTCGATAGATTTCACCAATTCAGGATTCAAGTTCCCAAATTGAAAAATATTAAATAGACAAAAATTACCATCCAGATCTGATGATGTCAATCATTTTTTTTATTTTGAATAATTCCTAAACAATTTGCCATTTCACATGTTTGTTTTGCCAAACGAATTGTCGCCTGATCAACCATGTGACCATCAATGGCAATCACGTCATATTGATTGTTTTTTTGGCACGCATCTAATATTGTTGTTGCTTTTTCAATATCATCTGGCAAGGGTGAAAAATACGCATTGATTATTGCCAGTTGTGATGGGTGTATTGCCCATTTACCATCACACCCAAGGGCGCGTGCCATTGATGATGATTGTTTCAAGCCATTCTTATCTTTATAATTTCCATATGGGGCATCAATTGCCAACAAATTATTCGCTTTTGCTGCCATGACAATGCGGCTTAATGCATAATGCCATCGATGTCCGGGATACACAGTATTGTCATCATCGCCATGACCGGATAAAGAAATCAATCGGGCGCCGACAGAAGCTGTATAGTCTGCAATACCAAATACGAGTGAAATTAATCGATCGCTCGATTTTGCAATATCATTTATATTTGATAATCCCCTTGCTGTTTCAATAGATGCTTCAATTTTAACCGGCGCGTTGTTTGGGTTTGCCATTTCAATGCCATCCAGGAATCTTGCCACAAAATGAATGTCGGCAATATCATCAACCTTTGGAATGACAAGCGAATTTAAAGATACTGATTTTAAACCAACAACAGCCAAAATATCTTTATAAGCAAAAGGTGTACCCAACCCATTGGTCCGAACACTGACAGTTTTTTTGCCCCAGTCTATATGAGCCAGTGAATTTCCAATAACGCTTCGTGCCTGCTCTTTGGCATCAATTGGAACACCATCTTCCAGATCCAACATGACGACATCTGCCTCGCTTTGAGCGGCTTTATGGTGCATTTTTTCTTTATGGCCAGGTACCGAGAGAATAGAACGTCTTGGAATCATTATAAAACCTTTTATAAATACATTCATGAAAAGTGTTTATGTATATGCTATTATGCTGTATGTCAAGGGGTATTTTTGTTGATTATAAAAAAATCAATCCATTCTTTTGAACTGTATAAGGTTGCAATTGCTCAAGAATTTCAAGATAATTTTGATGTTGATCATCAATAATGGCATATAGCGTTTGAATATATTGATTTCTCAGATGATAAACAATTTTTTTCAATTCATTGACAACAAATAGTTCTGTTGTACCTGCTGTAATATAAGGCGCGATAATTGAATCTATTGCCAATTCGATAGGCGTCAGACCACCGCCTGAAACTGTTTCAATGCCAAGAATGGCGCTCCCCCATATCAAAGAAAGGGCATGCATTCCAATACGTTTTGGAAGCGGGATTCCCTGGTTTAGTTGTTCAAATTGACCGGTAAGCCATTGGTTAATGGCTTTCATTTTGTCATGAAATAATGCTGTAACTGTTTTTTCATCCAGCTCTGGAGAGTGCTTGTTAATACTTTGAATAAACATCTTTGATGATACATGTCTTTTAACGTACAACTGATATTCAGACAATACTGATAAAACAGGCGTGAGATCCATCTCAGGAGGCAGGATTTCTTTTTTGAGACTGGATTTTTTAGGATTTACCAAATAAAATGGTTTTTTAATGGTATCAATAATCCAATTGCGAACAGGCGCAAGGAGGTCATGGCGAACATAAACATCTTTAATATGTGGCTTGATACATTTGTCAAAATAGGCGCGGTCGAAAGTAGCTGGGGATTGAACAAGCAAGTCTTGGGCTGTCTGTGATGCATCAGTCAGTATTTTTTCTATTTTTTTTGATGCTGCTAATTCATGGTCAAACTTTTGTTGTATTGTTGTCAGCCAAAAATTGTAATGGTTTGAAAGCACAAGGATATCTTGCTTTTTTAATTTATTTTTTGAATAAATTGTATCAAGATATTGGCGAATAGACATCACTGATGTTTGAAAATCGGACATGTTTGACTGGTTTTGGCGGCAAATCGAATAGAATGGTACTTTTTCCCCAACAATTGTAAAAAAATAATGTTGAATCGTTTGAGCCAGTTGGATATCATCACTTTTGTTGAGTACTATCATTATCTTCTTGCCCATTTTTTGGGCCTGATGAATGATTTCCATAGGTTCCTGATCTGCGTATTTTTCACATGACGTCACAAAAAGAATGATATCTGCCAGTAATAGAAGGTTATGGGCATGATTCTTATTTTCAAGACACACACTGTCTACATCTGGTGAGTCAATAAATAAATGTGATTGATCATTTTGGTTATGTGGGACAAGAGATATTAGACTGTTCTTACCAGATATGGGGAACTTGTCACCAGTATGATTATTTATAAAGAATGGGAAATCAGTATCCTGAAAAGAGGGGATATAATCTTTTTGAACATATGCAATACCACCACCAGTAGTAGGACGTCGAACACTTTCGGCACTGACTTTTTTTTGAATAAGTGCATTGAACAAAGTGGACTTCCCTGTACCGGTTCCACCCATTAATACAGCAATAATTGGCAATTTCTGATATTGTTGTTTCCAGTTCAACAACTGAAGTAATTGTCTGGTATATGCAGTCTGTTCCTTGAATTGTGTTGGATCAGAGGCCAATCCTTTGATATTCATCTGACATAATTTTGTTGCGACTGGATTCATTTTTTATTTCCTAAAGTTTATCGTTTTATTCGCAAACCAAAATCAAAATAAGATTCGATCCTACCACGCAAACCGAAGGATTTTTTTATTTGTTAAATGCTTAGAGATTTTTTAACATTTCTTTCCACTGATTCAAACGTTTTTTGATAACAGATTCATAACCACGTTCTGAAGGTTCATAGTACACCCGGCCATCTAATTTATCTGGCAGGTATTGTTGTTTTGCTAAAGCATCTTTATAGTCATGAGCGTATTTATATCCCTTTCCATACCCCAGTGAATTCATCAGAGATGTGGGTGCATTTCGAATGTGCATGGGCACTGGCAAAGCACCAGTTTTTTTAATATCAGTTTTGGCACGATTATAGGCTTCATAAATGCGATTGCTTTTTGGCGCGCAGGCCAAGTATATGACTGCCTGTGCGAGACATAACTCACCTTCCGGATGCCCTAAGAATTGAAATGCCTGCATGGCATTCAGAGAAATATTTAAAGCGTGTGGATCTGCACAACCAATATCTTCAGAAGCGAAACGAACCATTCTGCGTGCAATGTATAGCGGATCCTCACCCGCAGTTATCATTCGTGTAAACCAATATAAAGATGCATCTGGATCACTGCCCCGAAGGCTCTTGTGTAAGGCAGATATGAGATTGTAATGATTTTCTCCGGTTTTATCATAGGTAAGAGACAGGTGCTGAAGGGCATATTTGGTATGGGTATTGTCTATTTTTATGGTTGTGCCATCTGTTTTATCATGCTTTGAAACTGCCATTTGCACCACAAGTTCCAAACCATTTAGCACAGATCGGCCATCTCCATCTGCAATACGAATCAAACTTTCAATGGCATCGTTTGATAGCTCAATATCTAAAAAACCAAAACCATTTTCTGAATCATCAAGGGCCTTTTGAATAATCATACGCATGTCCGCATCTGATAGTTTTTCCAGTACCAATACCCGACATCGTGAGATCAGCGGTGCGATGATCTCAAATGATGGATTTTCAGTTGTTGCGCCAATCAAAGTTATTAAACCACTTTCAACATGGTGTAAAAATGCATCCTGCTGGGCTTTATTAAAACGATGAATTTCATCGACAAATAAAACAGTTCTTTTTTGGTAGTATCTGCGGTTTTCTTTGGCAGTCTCAATGACCGCTCGGATCTCTTTCACGCCAGACAAAACAGCAGAAAAATGAACAAAATGCGCTTTTGTTTCAGATGCAATCATCCACGCCAGCGTTGTTTTTCCACATCCTGGCGGTCCCCATAAAATCATTGAGAATAATTGATCTGATTTCAAAGCATGCCAGACAACAGCGTTTTCACCAACCAGCTGTGATTGGCCCACGTAATCCATTAGATTTTTGGGACGCATTCTTTCTGCAAGCGGACGCATACCATCTGAATCTTTCCTGGCTCGATAATCAAATAAATCCACGTATAAATATCCTGATTAATTATGATTTATTCTTTAACTCTTTCACCAATTCAAGGGCCTGTTCAGGCGTTGAAATTTTGCCTTCATCCTGAGCCAAACGAACCATTCGAAGTATTTTTCCCATCATTGGGCCAGGTTCAATTCCAATTTCAATGAGATGTTTACCAGTAATTAAGTTTTTTGTGCAGATCACCGGTAATATATCGTTATAATATGATTCAATAAACTGAATGGCTTTTTCTTGATAGGCGATTCGATCTGATTCTTGCGATCTGAATCCACGGGTTGCCAGTTTGTCAGCAATACTTAGCAATGTAATGCCAACAATTGTTTCTCCCAATTTTCGACAGCTTTTTAAAAGCGTTTTTTGACGTGTATTGGGATGTAATAAATCACGAATGTGAAGATGTTCTTCAACCAGTGTACAAACAAATGCAGCATTTTTTTTGGATAACCTGAGGCGATCACAAATTTTTTCGATCTCGGTTTTACCCAATTTATCATGACCATAAAATGAGATATGATGTGTTTCAGGGTCTTGTTTCAGTGATAAAGGTTTTGCAACATCATGAAACAGACAGGCCAATTTTATCATGGTCACATTGTCATTTTGATATAAATACCTGTGTACCTGATCATCAGTTGCAGAAAACAAATTATCCAGTTGTGTCAATATCTGTTCAAATGATTTCAGTGTTTCAAGTGAATGCCCCCAAACATGAGTGTGATGATAGTCATTTTGTCGACAAGATTTTAAGGTTTTTATTTCTGGAAACAATGTAGAAAGTACACCTGTTTGATCCATCTGTTCAATGAAAGGATAGATATTCGCTTGTTCCAAAAGAAGTTTCAGTTCAAACAGTATACGTTCTGCTGATACCGATTTTATACGTTCGGCATTTTTTTGGATATGATTAATGGTATTTGGTTCAATTTCAAAATTCAATTGTGCTGAAAACCGAAATGCACGAAGCATTCGTAATGGGTCATCAATGAATGATTCATCGGACACCATGCGAATTGTTTTCCTAGAAATATCAGCCTGTCCGGAAACCACGTCAATAATTTGTGAGGCATCCAGTTTGCCTGATGTTAATGGTATGGCCAGAGCATTGATCGTAAAATCACGCTGTTGTAAGTCGGACGCAATTGAATTTCCTCTGATTTCTGTAATATCAATATAATTTTCCGGTGACTTTCGATTAATCAGACGAAAACAAGGTACATCCGGTTTTTTATCCATCACAACACATACCGCATGTTTTTCTTTTGACAGCGCATAGGCTAACTGTCTGGCATTTGGGCAGACCAGGTCAATATCTTGGGCTTTTCGTTTCAGGATAATATCTCTGACAGAACCACCGACCAGATAAACAAGTTTATTTTTAAAAACGTCTGTTTCAAATATCCATTCAGATAATCTGTTTTCCAATGAATTCATGTGCGTTACAAATCCTTTGTCTATAGACGACTGACATAACGAATATTGCGTGCTTCCAAACCTTCATTGCGTGTTGATTGGATCAGTTCAAATTCAAAGATAATACTTCTGTCAGGAAGCTCCCCCACATCATAGTTAGGTGAGTGATCCAGATGTGATGCATGAAAATAGGCTGTCTGGTAAGGAGATTCAGGATGTCTGGTGTCTGTTATCCATAAATTTTCTTTACTGGTTTGAAGATAACGCATGAAACCAAATCCCCGATCTTGTTTATATTCATAGCAACAACCGCGAATGGTAGCGTTGACATCACCCCATTCAGCATTGGAATTTTTGACTGGTAACAAATTCGGAACCAGATAACCCGACATAAAAACATCAACTTCACGTCTCAGCTCTGATGAAACATTATCAAAAGCCAAAACTTCAACGCGACATCCCTTATTTTGAAGGGCACGCACCACCTGCAAAAAATCTCCATCACCAGTAACCAAAACAACACGTGTCAATGCACTGGATTGTAATAAAGCATCAACAGCCATATCCAGATCGGAATTGGCTTTGGCAAATTCGTTACCTTCCTCATCAACATAGCGTTTAACATTTTTTTGAATAACTTTATATCCGAGATCTCTTAAAGTATCATAAAAATTATTGGTTTTTTCTCTGTAAGCCGGATTTTCCCTTGATCGTTCAACATCAAAGGCCACATATGCATTCAGACGAATGGCATCAGCAGCATCATGACAGGCAAACTCTCGTAATACATCATATCTCATGCCATAACCGCCATTCATTGCAATATTTGCAACATCCACATATAATCCGACAGTGGATGAATAATACATAAAAAATTTTCCTTATTTTGAATCAGTATTTAACTATCTTAATCATAGGAAATTTTGAATGACATTCCCCATTTGTAAGAGTCAGACAAAATGGTGATGTCTGACTTTTCCAGATTGTCTAATCTTTTTTGACTGGTCTGGGAAATTTTTTTCGCAATTTCCTTCATTTCCATTAATAATCAACAGCGCCCCATTAAATTATAATAAATGGTTTGCAATCACAATTTTTTGAATTTCTGATGTACCTTCATAAATTGTAAATACACGTGCATCACGATATAATCGTTCTACAGTGTAATCCTTAATAAATCCATATCCACCATGAATTTGAATGGCATTTCCAGTGATATCATTGACCATTTCCGAAGCAAACAATTTGGCCATTGATGCCTGACGAGAAAAGGATTCATTTTGATCTTTCAGTACAGCAGCGGATAACATGAGTTGTTTCGCTGCTTCAATTTTCGTCGCCATTTCTGCAATAACAAAGCGTGTATTCTGAAATTTTGAGATAGAACGACCAAATTGCGTTCTTTTTTTAGCGTACTGAATACTTTCATCCAATGCTGCATGTGCCACACCAATAGATTGGGCCGCAATGCCAATACGACCAGAATCAAGTGCTTTCATCGCAATTTTGAATCCATCACCTTCCTTACCAAGCAAATTTTCTTTGGGAATACGACAATCATTAAAAATAAGATCCACTGTATCAGATGCACGCAAGCCCATTTTATCTTCTTCTTTACCCACCTGAAGACCAGGTGTGCCTTGTGGAACCAGAAATGTACTGATACCACGATGACCGGCATTTTCGTCTGTTTTTGCTGTCACAATAATCAAACCAGCGTTCTTTCCAGATGTAATAAAACGTTTATTGCCATTAATAATGTAAGCATCATCATCCCGAACAGCTGTAGTTAGCTGATCCACAGGATCTGATCCTGCATGAGGTTCTGTCAGGGCAAAGGCACCAATGATTTTACCTGAAGCAAGTCTGGTTAAAAAATTTTGTTTTTGCAGCTCATCGCCAAAGTTGAGAAGCGTCTCACAAACAATAGAATTATGTACAGACATAATGACTGCTGTTGATGCGCATGAATACGCAATTTCCATTAATGCAAGGGCATAACTGACCGCATCAGCACCAGAACCACTGTATTTCATTGGGACAGTCATGCCCAATAGTCCAAGTTCAGCCATTTTTTTGAGATTCTGTCGTGGATAGGCTTTTGTTTTATCTCGTTCCATGGCTGTTTCACGAATTACTTTTCGAGAAAACTCACGAACCATTGATTGAATCATGCGTTGTTCATCAGTAAAATACATAAGACGTTCCTTCCTATGGGGTATAAATTACCACTAACAATTTGGCAATCTGATTGCTGGTATTCTTTAAATTGTGACGAATTCCCGCATTAAAATGAAGTGCGTCTCCTTGTTTTAGATGATTCACATGCTCACCAACTGTCACTGCAACATCACCACTCAGCACATAATTAAACTCTTCACCTTCATGCTGAAATCCAACACCTTCATGGTTTGCCATTGGATCCAGGGTAACAATAAACGCTTTCAGATGTTTTTTTTCAGTGCCAGGTGTCAGATTGGTATAAGCATAATTCTCAGTGCGTTTTTCATAAGCCTCGACACGTGAATTTTTTTTGTCTGATTCCTTAAACAAATATCCTGAATCCAGGGATAATGCCTTTGAGATCTGTAATAAATTCCCCACAGGAGGTGTTAATTCATTTTTTTCAATGCTTTCCAATGTCTTAATGCTGCATCCGGTTTCGTTGGCCAACTGATCAAGTGTTATGCCCTTTTCGGTTCTGACCGAGCGAATTCTATCGCCTAAGGATGTTTCCTGGCATGTGCTTGATGGACAAGGTTCTGAAACCAGAACATCTGAGGACTGAATATGCGGTGATGTTTGCTGTGTCATGTAAAATCTCCATTAATTATAAGAATAAAAACCACGACCGGTTTTTCGGCCCAGCCAACCGGCTTCAACATACTTTCTCAGTAAGGGACATGGCCGATATTTTGAGTCTTTGAATCCATCATATAATGTTTCCATAATTGCCAGACAGGTATCCAAACCAATAAGATCAGCAAGGGCTAGTGGACCCATTGGATGATTCATACCCAGTTTCATGACAGTATCAATATCTTCTTTTTTACCCACATTATGGTAAAGCGCAAATACAGCTTCATTTATCATGGGCATTAGAATTCGATTGGCAATAAATCCTGGAAAATCATTTGCTTCAGCCGGTGTTTTTCCAAATTTTTTGGATAAATCCCAGGTGATCTGAAAGGTTTCATCTGATGTTGCCAGACCACGAATAACCTCAACCAATTTCATGACAGGAACAGGATTCATAAAATGCATTCCAATGACCTTATCTGGACGGCTGGTTTGCGCAGCAATTCTACCAATGGGAATTGAAGATGTATTTGATGACAAAATGGTATGGCTGGGACATATCCGATCCAAATCCTGAAAGATACTATTTTTGATCGTTTCATTTTCTGTGGCAGCTTCCACAACAAAATCAGCTGATTTCATATCACTGAGATTCACTGAAGGGATAACACGTGAAAGAATTTCTTTTTTTTCCTCTTCAGTAATTTTTTCTTTTTTTACACTTCGTGCAAGCAAAGATTCAATATTTTTCAGACCTTTTTGTACGAATTCGTCTGAAATATCATTCATAATTACATTTGTGCCACTCATCGCAGCAACTTGAGCAATACCATTGCCCATTTGACCGGAACCGATGACACCGAAAGTGTTGATATTCATTGTTTCCTCCTTTTTGATTTTTTACCAACATATTTCTTAAAATTATAGGGTCTTCAATAAATTATCAAGTATTTTTTTTATGATGAATACTAATGATGATCAACTTTGATTGTTCTGGCTTATCGGGCGAATAAATAATTGATGGATGAATGTAAATCTTTAGCCCATATCCGACAGGTGAGCTAAAAAAAATTCTTTTACAAGAGTCTGGGGTGCATTCCCAAAAAGTCGTACATTTCTTTTCTTAGCACTGAAAGGGCGTCAACATACCAGCCCAGGGCAACGCCCTGGGTAATGGTAGAGAAAGGTTTTCTTAGCCCTGAAAGGGCGTTACATAAACGTTAGGTCAAATAAAACATGTTACGCCCTTTCAGGGCTACAACATTACTTAATTATTACCCAGGGCGTTGCCCTGGGCTGGTATGTTGACGCCCTTTCAGGGCTAAGAAAAGTGTCCGACTTTTTTGGAATGCGCCCCATCGCCTTATTTATAGTATTTGTTAGCGAACTCTCTCACTGTTCCTTGTTCTACGATTTGTTTAATCGTTTCATTAAAGCGAGATAATTCTTTTGAAAAAATAGACTTTTTCGACACAGCGATAAACAATTGAACATGGTTACCTGGTTTGTAACTGGCTTTTTCAAATAAGTTTTGATATTTTTCTTGAATAATTTGATAATCTGCCTGACAATCTGTACCAATAAAGGCATTGAATCTACTCGATGCCAACATTCGTAATAATTGGTATTCCTTTACAACAGCATATTTTTGTATTTTCGTATCCTTATCAAACCGATCAAAATAAGCAGAATCTCTAACAAAACCAATTTGATACTTATACAAATCTTCATATTTTTGTATCAAACTGCTTTTTCCCTTTTGAACATAAAAAACAGTGGTACATGTGTAGTATGGTGGATTTGTATAGTGCATATATGCTTCACGATCTGCTCTTTTTGCCAGACCAGCCATCCCATCCACCAGACCCTCTTTCATACTAAAAAGGCATCGCGCCCAGGGAAATTTAATAAAAGTGATTTTTAGCTTTAAACATTTCCCCAGTTCATTCCAAACATCAAAATCGATTCCAGAATATTTTTTATTTTCAATCATTCGAAATGGCGGCCAGCTATCAATTGCAACTTTAAATGCGCTTTCTTGTGCGCGTATATTTGATGAAGAAAACATCAATAATATGAAAAACAAGATAAGAAAAACGTTTTTTGGGTATATAATTGATTTCATAACAACCTCCATATGTTGATAAATAATGCCAATAAATAAAATGTTTTCACTTGATGCACAAGTTTTTTTGTCTTAACTTTTGAAAATAATTTTACTGCTCGTCCCCATGCTATACCGGCAGAGCCTGGGAACTGATCTGAATGTAAAAAGAATGGAAGAAGTTTTGGATCAATAACTTTAGGATTCGCTCTAAGCCCCATCGAATGGCCAAGATGTTCCAAACCAATATAAATTTTTAATGGGCGTATGTATAATATTAAGTTGGGGGGATCATTTTTTACTCAGACCAAAACCCAATGTTGAGATGATTTTCGCATTCTTTTAAGGTGTCATCCAAAGAAATTTACTCACTATCATATCAGTACTCACATTGCTAACATATAATGGCATATTAACGCTAGCATTATTTTTAACACTTCATTCGTCTCAACAATCTTACAAAAGCCATCTATATTGTTAAATTTTTTATTAGGATTATATCCTGCTTTACTTCTTTAACAGCAATAATAATTATTAAACCAATTTTGACACATTTCCAAAATGGCTAAATACCACAAGAACCCTTGATATTTTTAGACGTTCAGACTGCACTCATTAAAAATGTAAATTCCTACAAGTCTTTTGATATCATGATTTCAGCAGGCATGGATGGATTCAAACGTTTGGAAGAAATCAATTCATCAGTTGAAAAAGAATCTAACAAAACAATATTGGAATTGATTTTTCTACCATTATATGGCAACATCAGTCACAAAGAAATTGCAGAATCTGTATTGGAATATGACTTACAACTATGCAAAGCCAATTAAATTACCGAAATGCTTTTTTCGGCCAGGTTGAACATGTCAAATAACATTTTGACTGTCAAACTTTAATAAAAACAATTATTCCTTCATAATAAAGGTAAACGATGATGAAATATTACCAAAAACCCAAAAGAACATTTGAAAAAAGCGGACTTGTTATTCCAGAGCAATCCTTTCATGTATATCTTGAGAATGTGACCAAC
>Ga0272440_1000197_pt1 | contig 50656 bp, 17 predicted proteins | sample SSMMMBAug17_FD_192440 | JGI IMG/M metagenome (GOLD analysis project Ga0272440, IMG submission 192440) | Marine sediment archaeal communities from Little Sippewissett salt marsh, Falmouth, MA, United States - SSM-MMB-Aug17 | ecosystem: Environmental > Aquatic > Marine > Wetlands > Sediment ...
TCGGTTCGTTTTTGGTTTTAGTCCGGAGGGCGAACATAAGGTTCGCCCCTACATTGGTTTCGGACATTGGTTAAGTTTCGGTTTTTGCTTGAGGCAACATTTTCCCCTAACTTTTACCTACGCCCGTCATTTACATTGTTGCCAAAAAGAACGAAACCCACAAGTACGCTAGCGAGAGTGCCGATATGCTTCGCCGCTTCTTTGCACTCTACCAGATCCCGCTCAACGTCGTAGTCTTCAGCGATAATGGAAAATCCTTTTTTCCAAATGGAGTGAGTGTTCTTGAGTCGCTTGGATTCGCAAAGCATGTGTCGTACCCTGCGCCAGTGCACCAGTACCTCTCACCCAACGACAATCGCCTGCACGGCACGGCTAAAGCGATTTGGCGCAACAGTAGAGTGGACTTCAAAGATGACGTGGAGTCATCGCTAATGCTCCTAAATTAGCTTGACATTAACCATACGGCTCATGCAGCAACGTGGTTTGGGAGGAACATCTTGGATCTCACCGCAGAGTCGGCACGAGAGATCATTCGGGGCCGCTCTGGGAAAAGGGCACAGGTCGATTGTGATAGGCTTTGCGCCTACCTTATTTTCGCGGGTATAGAAGAAGGGCATGAGACTCAATTTTAACTGAAATGCTGGATACAATAAATGTCATGAATAGCGCTCTTTTTTTCATTTGTTTCTCCTTTTCAAGCAATTTTTTTTTGCTCTTTATGTTTGAAAGTTCTTAAACAACTGGAGTCCAAATCTAAAGATTTGGACGTCAAAAATTCGTTTGCCTGGAGGTCGTCCGACCCGAACAATACACAATACACAACAATGCCAGCATTTGTCATGTTTTTTATAATATCATAAAAAAATAAAAAAAAATGTAAGAATTTGTAAATTTCAAGAATCATATATGTAGTCTGATTATATAATCTGAAAATTTTAAAACTATTTATTCTTAATCAAATGGACAAAAGGAGTTTTTATGAAAAAGACAATATCTAAAAAATTAAAATGGTTGTACATCATTATATTCATTATTTTTATACCGGTTTTTGGATATGCAGCCGATTGGACTGTCATGATATACCTGGATGCTGACAATAATTTAGAGTCAGATGGTATTGAAGATTTTATAGAGATAGCTACAACCGGTAGTGATGCTTCCATAAACTATGTGGTTCAGATGGATCGTATCAGTGGATATGAATCTGCGTACGATGATTGGACAGACTGTAAACGATTTTATGTTGAAAAAGACATGACCCCAATTCCTCAGAACGCTGTTGAAAGTTTAGGGGAAATCAACATGGGAGACCCTGATCGATTGTCAGATTTTATTCAATGGTCCATGACAAATTATTCTGCCCAACGATATGCATTAATTCTATGGGATCATGGTGATGGATGGCGTAAACGTACGCGATCCAATTTGACCAGAACAATTTGCTGGGACGATACAGATGTTGATGGATCAGGTCTCTCTATGATTGAATTCAAAAATGTATTAACGTCATTGCCAATCAAACCTGATCTGGTTGGTTTTGATGCCTGTTTAATGGCAATGCTTGAAAATGCTTACATGCTAAAGTTGGCGGGTGTTTCTGTCATGGTAGGTTCTGAAGAAACTGAGCCTGTTGCTGGATGGCCCTATGATCGAATTGCCAGCGGACTGGCATTACATCCATCATGGACGGCTGGAGAACTGGGATCATGGATTGTTGATCAATATTATTTATCTTATGAAATGGATGAAACCCAATCTGCCATTGATCTTTCAAAAATTGATCCCGTCATTTCAGCGCTGACAAACCTTTCCACAAATATTCAAATGAACTGGCAGGATAATGTGGATGCTATTCATAATGCCGCAAAAGATTTACGCGTAAGTATTGATAATTCAGTGATCAATACTAAAAACGGTGACTCATACAGTCATGCAGGGGGGGTATCAATTTATTTTCCCACAACATCTTATTCTTACGATTCACAATATAATGAAATTGATCTATCCAAACAAACATCTTGGGATGAATTTTTATCTAATTTTTATGAATTGATGACAGGCTCATGGATTTCTATTGTTCGGAGAGGGGTTCTTTCATTTTATGATGAAGATTTCATAGATTTACGTCATTTGACCACTCTTCTGGAATCATTCGATCCTCATGATTATAGTCCCTTATATATGGTTGAAGAAGTTGCGTATAACTTTATTGATATTCAATCAACAGGCACACGCATTGAAATTGAGGATGATAGTAATGTATCCATAAATCCAGCCAATTTTACTTTTGAATATTATGGTAATGTTTATGAGACCTTTTATATCAGTGATAATGGTGTTATCTTTTTTTCAAGAAGCAGTTCCAGTGGTTCGTCTAATCACTCCATTCCTGATGAGAATAGCTTCAATGGAACCTTTATTGCCCCATTTTGGGATGATTTTGGAGATGCTATTGTTTATTGGGAGGTACAAAACAATGCTCTCATTATTCAATGGGATTCTGTATTTCATTATAATTATAGTAGTGAAAAGACAGTAACTTTTCAAGCTATCTTATATGCAAACGGCAATATCAGTTTTCAGTATAAGGACACATTATTCAATTCTGAATCAATTGATTATGGAAACAGTGCAACTGTTGGTGTGCAAGGTTCTGAGATCAGAGGGCTTCAATACTCACTGAATGAGCCTGCTATTCAAGGCCCTTTTGCCTTGCATTTCATACCTGAAAATGATTCAGGATGTTTTTACTCACTGGAGAATTATCATTATACGATCAGTGCTCAGGGAGAAAGTCGGAGTCTATCCCTGAAAATCAAAGATGAATGTGAGTGGCGTGTTTCAACAATGGATAACTGGATACATATTTTAAGTGAGACATCTGGTGTGGGGCCAGCACAAATAAATTTTCAGATATCTGAAAATCCTGATTTTGTTGAACGTTTGGGGAAATTGGACGTTGCCAATCGATCGATAACGGTTGTACAGGAAACCAAGTGTAATTTTGATATATCTCCATTACAACATACAATAGACGCTTCAGGAGGAAATGGATCCATTACAATCGATACGAATTTTTCTGAGTGCGTTTGGAATGTTGAGAATTCATTTCCATGGATCCACACATCTGACATTTCAGGTACTGGAAGTGCTAATCTAAGCTATACCATTGATAGTAATCCTTTGTATAACGAACGAAATGGATATATAGGTATCAATAATACACTGATCAATTTTATACAGCAAAAAAATATGTCTTCAATTATTTTAGAGAACAGTGAGCCTGTTTCAGAAATCTTTGGAGAAAACGACCAGTACCAATATTTTAAAATATATGTTCCTGAAAATCATACGGATTTAATTATCAACTCATCGGGTGGCAGTGGTGATTGTGATTTGTATGTCCGATACAATGATATTCCAGATAAAAGCAATTACGATCAAAAGTCAGCTAATGGTAATAATGATGAAACTTTATATATTACAAATCCACAATTTGGGGATTACTACATTTTATTGTATGCCTATGATCCATTTTCAGGGGTTACGATTCAGGCAAGATACATAAGAGATAATTCTTCCAACTGTGTTGAATTAACAGCAACTATTGAAGCACAAGCTTTATCAATTGCCAATTTAAAAGCTGAGCTTGAAAAAAATGATGGTTATGAGATTGCCTTATCTCCTGGCTGGCATCTATTAAACGGTTTAAATGTTTATGCTGAGTATCCAATAACAAGTCCTGCTAATTGTATTGAAGCCATATTTCAATACAAAGACGGTAGCTATCAGTCAGTTGATTCAATGATAGATCCATTCCAGGCTATTTGGGTGAAAGTGAAGGAAGAATGTAATTTTATTCTTAAAAAACAAAGAAAAAAGATCATTAAATAATTTCTGATTATATCGTTTTTTGGGAAGTATTTAAAGTATAATATAATATTTACCACTATGAGAGATACTCGAAATATAGGCCAACTCTTTTAATTTTCTAAAAACAGTTATTGAAGTTTTTGTGCCTAGTTCATTTTTTAATTCGTCCATTGAAGCTATTTTTTTTCTGTTAAGTATTGCAATAAACGTTTGAGCGGAAATTGAATAGTTTTCATAATGTTATAAGCCTAATAATTTTTAAATTGATTAGTAGGATTATAACATTATAACATTATAAGCAAATGATTTCAATAACAATATTTTTATGTATTATTAAATATTTAAATATATTAAAAACGAACTAAAGAACAAGTTATAATAAAATTTATCAAAATTTAATGAGTAAATTGTATTAAACATTTCCAATTTATTTATTTCTGAATCAAGATAAGTAATGGATGCCATTATCCCAACAGGATTTTTGCGTCTTGCATAATTGCTTAGGTCATCTTTTTTCCCAAATAAATTCGAATTTTGGATAGAAAAGATTGTCGCTGATTATTTAATAGTAATGTTTTACCGAATTATCAAAGAGCAATAATAGATATCATGAAATCATCAAGTTTTGAGAAATAAAATTGATTTCAGTTGGTCATCTTTCCCCAAATTCGAATTTGGGGGGAAAGATGACCAACCAAAAATTTATATGCGGCATACAGTACCCGCATATTTTTGGTTGACTTTCCCCGGAATAACTATCGGAGCTAAGAATAAACTAAAAAAAATGTAATTAAAAAACAATTTACTACGATATACCCGAAAACTTATGATCGCCTACTTATAATAAACAAACAGTATACCAAATATCCGGCAGATGGTTCGTAGAGACGAGGCGTGCCTGGGTGCAATCCCATTTAGTTGCAAAGCCAGAAAAGATACCGGCAATTACATTTGGAAAAAGGGCATCGTTTTTTCGGAAATCGCCTTAATATACTAATTTAAATCATGCATCATCCAGATTTATACAGAATGAACGATGATGGAGAACATAAAATCACCGCATCATAGTTCATCATGGAAATCAAATGCATCATAGTTCAGACAAAGGAGAAAAAAACAAATGAAAAAATCAATCATTACCACAATCGTTTTACTCATCATGTGCCATCAGGCACTGGCTACTGTGCCGGGGAAAATTTTTCCATCGGATGGAGCTGCATATGATAATTTCTGCTACGCTGTTTCCATTTCAGGAGAATTTGCCATTGTTGGTGCTATTTATGATGATGACCGTGGTAGCGACTCTGGTTCTGCATACATTTATCAGCAAAAAAATAATGTATGGGAAAAGGTTCAAAAAATTGTGCCTACAGATGGGGCTGCAAGTGATAATTTTGGTTCTGCTGTTTCAATTTCAGGAGATTATGCCATTATTGGATCACGCTATGATGATGACAAAGCCAGCAATTCAGGTTCTGCCTATATTTACAAAAAAAATCCTGATGATGTGTGGGAATTTGTATCCAAATTAATCCCAAATGATGGCGCAGCAAGCGATTATTTTGGACATGCTGTGGCTATATTTGGTGATGTGGCTATTATTGGAGCATATGCTGATGAGGGAAAAGGTTCAAATGCCGGTAGTGCTTACATTTATCAAAGAAATGGGGATACCTGGAGCTATATCACAGAAATATTTGCAAGTGACGGTGCTGCTTCAGATTATTTTGGCTATGCTGTGTCACTTACAAACGACTATGCCATTATTGGTGCTCATAACGATGATGACAAAGGCGATGCTTCAGGATCAGTCTATATCTTCCAAAGAAACGGTACATATTGGACTCAAATAACAAAATTGGTTCCATCCGATGGATTGGCCAGTGATTATTTTGGCTACGCAGTCTCCATTTCAGGCGACTATGCCATTATTGGTGCCAATGGAGATGATGAAAAGTCATCAGATTCAGGTTCCGCATATATTTATCAACGCAGTGGAAATTACTGGAATCTTGTTGAAAAACTTGTACCTGAAGATGGTGCTTCAAGTGATTATTTCGGTTATGCTGTATCTATATCAGGTGATTATGCAGTTGTTGGTGCTTGTTATGATGACGATAAAGGAGGAAATTCAGGTTCAGCCTACATTTACCAAAATGTCAACAACAACTGGCAACAAATCAAAAAATTAGTGGCCCCAGATGGTGCTGGAAGTGATTATTTCGGTTATGCTGTCGCATTATCAGAAAAATACGCAATTGTTGGCGCATATGCTGAAGATGCCCGAACAACAGATTCAGGCTCTGCCTATATCTACCAAAACATCAACATCACCGGCCAAATCAAAGACCCAGACAACAAACCAATATCAGGCGTTTCCTTTCAAGACTATCCCGACATTGAACCATCAGAGGATCAGGGCTATTACACAATTTCCGAATTTGTACCATCAGACAATATCATGCCCCAAAAAACAGACCACGCCTTCTACCCCAAATACCTGGACTTAACCTCCCCAAACGTCTCCGGCAAAAACACATCCATCCAATGGGAAGGCCATTCAGTTTCTGTTTCAGACAATTCTGCCATCGTTGGATTGCCTGAATATTCATTACATGACTACAACAAAGGTGCAGCCAATATTTACACCAAATCCAATGACCTGTGGACAAAAACAGTCACCCTTGAAGCCAGTGATGCCCAAATTAATGATCGATTTGGCGATGCAGTTGCCATATTTGGCAATTATGCCATTGTGGGGGCTCCTTTTGCGGATGACTACACGATTAGTAACACTGGTGCCGCCTATCTATTTGCTTATCAAAACAGTAGTTGGAGACAGATTCAAAAACTGATGCCAGAAACCACATCAGAAAATCAACAGTTTGGTTTTTCTTTGGCCATTGGCGAAAAATACGCCTTTGTCAGCGCAAAGGGAACTGACAATCACAATGCAGTGCATGTATTTGTTCGAGAAGATACCAACTGGAAATTTGTTCAAATGATTTCGCAACCCACTAATGCAGGCACTGGATTTGCCTGCGATCTTGGATTGTCCAATGATTGGCTGGCCATTGGTGCCTGGGATACTGATCAGGCGGGTGCTGTTTATGTGTATCAGTTACAGGTCAATGAATGGCATCTGGCGCAGCGTCTGATATCTGATACCAGTGAATTGAATGACCAGTTTGGGGCATCTGTGGCTATTTCTAATGAATATCTCATTGTCGGGGCAATGAATGCCGATGCACGCGGGGAATCCTCCGGCGCTGCTTATATTTTTCAACAAGATGATGATATGATCTGGCATCAAATTCAAAAAATGGTGCCTCAGGATGGTGCACCTGGCGATTTATTTGGTGCGGATGTGGCTATTTGTGATGATTATGCGGTTATTGGTGCTTACCAAGATGATGACAATGGCACAGCTTCAGGCTCTGTATATCTGATTAATCGATCTAGTGACCGATGGCTGTTTACTCAAAAATTATTTGCGCCTCATGGTGAAAAGAATGATCATTTTGGATTTTCCATCAGTATTTCACAAACCGATGCTGTGGTTGGCGCACCCTTGCACGATGGTGATGGCATTGATTCTGGAAAAACATACATGTTTCCAATCACCCATTATACCATTTCCGGTATTATTCGTGATATTCATGGCAAGGCTATTCCGGGCGTAAAAGTGTCATTTACCAATTCGGGAATTTCGGTGTATACAAACATTGATGGTTTTTTCCGTGCCAAACTATACGAAGGATGGGAAGGAAAAGCCTGTCCTCAGGGCATGGGTTATGAATATGTGCCGTCGTTCGTTCCTTATGAACCTTTAAATCAACATTATTTAAATCAGGATTTTACAGGTATTCGGTTTTCCATTGCTGGAAAGGTTCGAACCGAAGATAATCAACCCCTCAGTGGGGTTACATTGTTTTTTTCACCCCTCAATATAGCTACCCAAACCAATGACACAGGAGATTATATTCAGGAGATTGATTATTTGTGGGATGGCATCCTTAAACCTGAAAAACCCGGATACACCTTTGATCCGGAATTCAAATCCTTTGATATGCTCACCAGCAATTATTATGATGTGGATTTTATTGCCAAACTGGCAAATTTTTCGATTTCCGGCATTATCAGAGATACCAGCGGCCAGGCAATCAGTGGGGCGCAAGTCTGTTTTTCCGGAATAGATGATTGCGTGATTTCAAGTACATCGGGCTTTTACAGCGCAGCGGTTCCTTTTAAATGGACCGGAACCATTTCAGCCTCAAAACCGGGTTATGTGATACCATCAGAAAATCATGCTTATACAGATGTCAACAGCAATATAGAAAATCAGGATTTCAGTGCGATGATCAACACTTATGTCATTTCTGGAAAAATCACCAATGCCAGAACCGGTGAGCCTATGGCAGATATTCAATTGACAGGTGATGGTCTTCAGACCGTTTACACTGATGAAACAGGCACCTATCACATTGAAGCGATTTATGGGTATACAGGAATGATTCATGCGCAAAAACAGGGTTATGTGTTTAGTCCTGAATATTGTCCGGTGGAATCCCTGGATCAGGACTTACCCAATGTTGATATCCATGCTGAGCAAAAAACGTTTTTGCTGTCTGGAACGATTCTCAATGCCAATAATTCACCTGTCAGTGGTATCACAATTTATTTTTCAGGACAAGGCTCAACAGTGAGCAATAGTGAAGGTCAGTTTTCATATCAGGTGCCTTATGGATGGACGGGTAAGGCCAATTTGTTTAAACTCAATTATGCCTTTGATCCACCATATCTTACATTGGAAACGGTCACCCAGGATATAGACAATATTGATTTTGTTGCCAATACCTCATTAACCCCCAATTTGTATGTTGAACCAGACAGTCACATTGTTTCACATAATGCTGGGAATGTTTTGTTTACCATACAGGTCAGCCCTATCAGCATAACCTGGCAGGCAGATACCCCAGATAACTGGATTCAGATTTCCATGGCTGCTGGCATGCTTTCCATAGATTATTTTGAAAACACCTCTTATATCAATCGTACGGCTAACATTACGGTACGAACCAATACCAATCCTCAACTGATTCAAGCCATCACACTTGTTCAGGAAGGCAAACCCAAACCTGTTATTGAAAAACCAGATTGGCAGGTGGTGACATCACAGTATGAATATCAGCAAACGCTGACAGGTATTGTCATGGATGATCAAGAAACAACAAAAAATAATTCAGAAGACATCCTGGCCGCATTTTCTGGTAACACTTGCGTGGGCACAGCATCTCCCATAGACACCAGTTATGGCAGCCGGTTTTTTCTTCAAATATGGAGCAATGAGCCTGAAAGCAAGATTGAATTTCGCTACTACGACAGTGTTGAACAACAAATATACACCAATTTACTTTATCCGGTTACATTTCAATCAGATGCCAGTTTGGGAAGTGTGGTTGAGCCTCATGTTATTTTAATTGCGCAAAATATCGTTCAAATTCCGCTAACGGCCAATTGGAATTGGATCAGTCTTAATGCTATTGCTGAAGATATGTCGTTAAATTCACTATTTGGCACCTTAAATGGAAAAGGCGAACGATTTGTGACGCAATCGGGATATTCCGAGTATCATGTATCCAGCAATACCTGGAGTGGTTTAATTACGTATTTTAATCCATTGGAAATGGGAATGCTTCGTGTCAAAGAGCCCATAACTCTGCAAATTATGGCAATACCTGTCAATATCAATGAAACAGTTTTGTCGTTACAGCAGAATTGGAACTGGATCAGTTATCTACCGACGGTTGAATTATCATTGGATGAAGCCCTTAACAGCATTAATGGAAAGGCAAATCAGATTGTCAGTCAAAATGGGTATTCATACTACGTAGACAACGATGGCTGGTATGGTTCCTTAAACACACTTCAACCCGGTCATGGATATAAAATAAAAATGATTTCATCAGCCGATTTAAAATATCCCACCACCTTTTCTCCCAGCGCAAGGACATTGACACGAAGTCGAAAACGAAGCACCGTGCGAACGATTCCCCCAACGATTTTAATTGGCTGTCTGGTGGATCCCAGTTTATATGAAAATCAATTTACGTTGACAGGCATTGCTGTCATGAACCAAATTTCTCAGGAAGATGAAGATGATGTTATCGTGGCAAAGTGTGGTTCCAGTTGTCGAAGCTATGGGCAACTTGTTGATACCCCCAGTGGAAAACGATATTTTATGCAGATTTGGGGAAATTACAATGACACCATCACCCTGGAATTCCACGATGCGTCTGCTGGTAAAGCCTATGTTCTGGAAAAAGAATACTCCTTTATACCCTACAATTCCATAGGCTCAATTGAAGAACCGGAAGTCTTGTCAATCTTCAGTATTGAGGATCAAATCGCAGAACTTCAAGAAACAATCGCTGGATATCTGAGCACCATTGAATCACAAGAAGAAACCATCTCATTAAAAGATACATTGATCAACAGTCTTCAATTAACCCAAACCTTATTGGATAATGAAATCACCACTCTATTGGCAGACATTGACAACAAAATAACCGAAATTAACTATTGGAAACAGATATATGCGGACTGTCAGGATAATTGCGAACAAGAAATGGGATATGTCGTTAATCTCAAACAGGGTTGGAATCTTGTCAGTACACCGCCTTATGAAGGCACCATTGAAACCACACCTGCTGATATGATTATTGCCATGTATTATTATTCAACTGAGAATAACACTTATGTTTCAACCGAAACCTTGATTCCAGAGAAAGGGCATTGGATAAAGGTTGTTGAAGATTGTGAGTTGAGGGTTGTGAGATAGTGGATGATAGTGGATTGGGGTCGGTCCGACCCCAATTAAACAATTAACTTATTAACAAAATAACCTCATTCACTATATAGGAGATTATATTATGAAAAAAATGAGTATTTTTTTTAGTGTTTTATTTTTAATGCTTTCCATGAATGTGTTAGCAGAAAAAACGACAGATATTCAGATATCTGCGGGATCTATTCAGGTAATTATTGCGCCTGAAGAATGTCAAATGTCTTTTTCTTTCTTTATGTCAGAAATAGGAGAGTGGTCAGCCTGGTTTCCATCTGGTTCATTTATAGGCAACATTTTTCCAGGACAGGTTGAGGTCAGATTTCGCCCCACTATTGGATGGTTAAGGCCAGCGAATCAAACCATAACAGTTGAATCCAACAAAATGGCAAGTTTATCAGTTGCGTGTTGCCCAGAGCAACCCGATGCACCATTAATTTATTCTGTTGGTAAAGGAACCAGCACTGAAAATGTTTCTATTAAATGGACAGAAAATAATTGTGTTGAGCATTATAAATTATATCGTGGATTAACTAATGATATCCATGCAAGTGAATTGATTGCACAACAAATAGAAGGATCTGAATACACAGATAATACTGCTGAGCCTGGTAAAGTATACTATTACTGCGTCCGTTCAGCGAATCTTTTTATGTATAGTGAGCCAAGTCAATGCGTGATCGGATATCTTAAACTTCGTTCACCACAAAATGTTATTGCGAGTAATAAAGACTACACGCAATATGTATTAATTACTTTTGACCTGGTTGAAGGAGCCAATGAATATAATATTTTTAGAAACAATGAACCAGATTTATCGTATGCAGTAAAAATTGGCACTGTTACAAAAGGCTATTTTGAAGATACCTCTGCTATTTATGAAAAACCTTATTATTACTGGATTTTCAGTGAAAATGAATTTACAACATCTGCCAGTACATATGTTGCTGGTAAAAGAAAAATGCCGGCAGTTGATTATGTGATGGCTTCAGATCAGGAGTATGAAAATATGGTAAAAATAGAATTTATTAAAATGGGTGATGAAGCATATCATGGCATTGTGTACTCATTTATCAGGGAAGAAAGAAGACTGCGAAATAAAACCCTCAGATCATCTTTAAATTGGGATGGTCAATTTGAAGACAGAACAGCTTATCCTGGAAAAAAATATTTCTATCGCATTAAGGCACAGAATGCTTATGGTTATAGCCTCAGTAATGCTGATATAGGAAGTTCTAAAATGGGTTATGTGAATGGACTTAAAGCTTCACAAAGAGAACATTTATGTCAAATTCGTCTTGATTGGAATTATGTTGAAAATTCGAATTTTTACGAAATTTTTAGAAATACTGAGGATGATTTTAGTACAGCTATCAAAATGGAATCCATGACGAACTTTTTTTGGGATAATGTAGAAAGACCTTATTTTTACTGGGTAAAAGCAGCTAATGAATATACTACCAGTGATGACAATAATCAAGGATATGTTCTTGGATCCCCTGCAACCTGTGAATATAACACTTCAGTGTCAGAAATTATTTTTGACCACAACGGCGGCACAGCTTCATTCACTGTAATACCTAATTTTAGCACCCCTCAATGTGAATGGCGTATATCTTCCTCTGCAGATTGGATCAACAATATTACTCCTGAATATGGCACTGGAGAACAAACAATTACCTTTACCATTGATCCCAATAATATACCGTTAACAGGTACGATTGATATTGATGGAGATAATTCATTATGCAATTATTCACATTCTTCAGTTCAAGTTGTCAACAATCGTTTTAAGATCTCTGGCAATATTTTGTACTACAGTAATGACATACCTATTGAAGGGGTTAAACTTAACCTTGACGGTGGTTCAATGCCTCTTAATACATACACTGACGAAAATGGTGCTTACGCTTTTCCGCCTTCACCGAATGGTACTTATCATGTTACCCCATCTCACACAGCTACAATTCCTGAAATGGTGATTACGCCTTTTGATGCTTCGCTTGTGTTTAGAACCATGCGGAATGTAATATCTCTTGATAACTATCAACAATTGGCTGCTGATATTAATGCTGATGGTGATCAGGATGTTTTTGATGTGGTTCTTATTCTTTCATATTCAATGGGCTGTACTGAAAACTTTAACAAAGATGCATGGCTTTTTAATCCTGTCTCAATAAGTTATTCACTTGATCAAGATATTGCAGATCATTACAAAGGTATTGTTCTTGGTGATGTTTCTGGAAATTGGAAACCAGAAGGCGAAAATCAAATACCAGTAATAACAGATGCTATGTTTTGTGTAACGCTTCCAGATATTTCAGGCGTAACAACTGGTGATCTAATTCAAATTCCTGTGAGTATTACGCCAACTGCCGGCGCTGATATTTACTCATATTATGCAGACATTGCATATGATCCTGAAGTTCTAACCTTTACTAATGTTTCAATGGATAATTATGATTCGGAAAACTGGATATATCCCAGCACTAATAAAAGTCTTGCTGGAATAATTCGCATTGTAGCATGTGGAGCAACTCCTCTTAATATAGATGACGATCTGTTCAAACTTCATTTTACAGTTCTTGGCAATATCAATGACAGCTCTCCGCTAACATTTGAAACATTTCTATTTAATGAAGGCTTACCTTCAGCCTCTACAAAAAATGGTTCTGTTTCCATCGTAGAAAAGAATACATATATATTAGATCTTGACATTATTGGCAACGGCCAGATCTTGCTAAACGATGCGCTTGAAATACTTCCCTGGAAAGGCATTTTTTCAGAAAATGAAACCATCCAATTGGAAGCCACTCCATCAGAAAATTTTTATCAGTGGATGGGAGATATTGTTGACAGTAACAACAGGATATCTGTGATAATGAATCGCAATAGACAAATTAAAGCTGTGTTTAATCGTTTTGATTTTGTCCTGAAAAAGGGATGGAACCTGATTTCATTGCCAGTCATTCCTCTTGATAATCAACTCATATCCATTTTTCCAGATGCTCAAATTGCATATGAATTTCAAAATGGAAGATACATTGCAGCAAACAGGCTGATACAAGGCAAGGGATATTGGGTAAAAATACCATCTGATGCAATATATCCGATTGGCGGCCTGCCATTTAGTACATTTTTAGCAGATTTTAATACTGGCTGGCATTTAATTGGTGCAACAGATCAATTAAGCATCCCTGAAGATTTTTCATTAACGAGCATCTCAGCAATATTTGAATTCTCTGATGGTTATTTCATTGCAGATCAATTTGAGCCTGGAAAAGGCTATTGGATAAAGGTTGAGTAAATGGATCGCTGTGCGCTGGTGCGCTGGCTGCGCTGGGGTCGGACCAAACTAACTATTTAAAATAAAATATAAAATATATGTTTTTATACCCATAATACTGTCTATAACAATCTTTTTGGGGATAAAAAAAAGTGTTATAGATAAAGATGCGAGCGTGAGGGAATCAATGAAAAAATTTTTATTCACCACAACTGGTATTTTTATAGTGCTTTTATCCACTATAGTGCAAGCCAATTCAACTCAAAATATTATTACAAAACCAGAGGCAATTTTAACATCAGAGACGCTATTGAATGATTTCGCTATTCGAGATAAACGAGTTAAACGTTCTATAGAGACAATCACTAATTTTAGAGCAGAAAAACTCTCGTTATTCTATGTAATGTTATCCTGGGATTATAGTGGATATGAAGAAGTTTATTTTTGGATATCACAACAAATAAAAGATCAAAACAATTCTATTATTAAGGATTGGTATCTTATTAAAGGAACTATAGATATGAATTTCTTTGATAATAGGAGTAACAATGGTTTTATCCCAGGATATTCATATACATATAAAGTATGTGCGTCTAATGGATTTTATGACGACTGTTCTATTTTTTCTGAACCATATACAGTAACATTTGTAAATAGTCCCCCAATACTAATAGAGATGAACGATCAGATTATTGATGAAGATGAAAATATTTATCTACATTTTATGGGAACTGATAGTGAAACAATGTCAATAGACTTATCATATACAGCTACTGCCAGTAATTCAAGTCTGCTTATTTCAGAAAATAATTATCTTACACTTGAAAGTTTAACAAGTTCTACACACTTACTCCGGTTAACACCTGTAAGCAATATAGCTGGATCTTCTTATATTGATATTACAGTCACAGATGAGCAAGGTGCATATGCTTCTAATAGATTTATTTTAACAGTAGATCCAGTCTATGAAGCACCCATTCTTTCAGGTTTTAATACTTATGTTATCGCTGAAGACACTTCGATTTCAATCCCATTTTATGTGACTGATTTTGATCAACTCATATCAGAAAGTTTCTATGGCGATGTAAAAGGATATACAGACACCTCAACAATAACGGCAGAGTATTCTTCAATAACGCTTATCGCAAAGGATAATTGTTTTATTACTGGATTTGATGACCCTGTGAATCATCAGCTCATAACAATTCCTGGTGAAAAATACTCATTAACATTATCAATCACTCCTATACCAAATATTTCAGGTAAAACAGATATTACTATTTCAGCAAAAGATTCTCATAACCTCATGGTATCAGAAAATTTTCAGCTTATCGTACTTCCTGTAAACGATCTTCCGGAGATAGAAAATATTAATGATCAAACCTCAATAGCAGATATTCCCATAACAATACCATCAATAGGAGTGAAAGATATTGACAGTAAAATACTGACAATTAAATATCAATTATCCCGTCCTGAATTGATAAAAGATATTAAAATACATTCTGAAGCGATAGAATTCAACTCAAACAATAATACCTATACAATCAGAAGTGAATCAGATGGGATATCAATTGCAACTGATATAGATATCATCATAACACCAATACAAGATGCATTTGGATCAACAGATATTTCTATATGTATAAGTGATGAATATTCTTCAACAACAAGTACTTTTAAAATTACCCTGTATCCCTCAGTGCAAGACTCTCCAATACAAAACGAAGCTATTCATGTTGCAGCCGGATCATATCATAGCATATCCCTGAAAAAAGATGGTTCTGTTTGGGCATGGGGGGATAATCGTTTTGGCCAATTGGGCGATGGAACCACAATAAATAAAAACATTCCAATACAGGTGCTCGGACTTTCCAATGTCACTATGATTGATTCTTTTTGTATACATAATCTTGCTTTAAAAGAAGACGGCTCTGTTTGGGCATGGGGTTACAATGGTTATGGCCAATTGGGCGATGGCAGCACAACAAGTAGAAGCAGTCCTGTTAAGGTATCAGGGCTTTCCAGTGTTATTATGATTGCCGTTGGTGATGATTATAGCCTTGCTTTAAAAGAAGATGGCTCTGTTTGGGCATGGGGGGATAATTATTATGGTCAGTTGGGTGATGTAACCACAACAAATAGAATCCATCCTGCTCAGGTAAATGAACTTTCCAATGTCACTATGATTGCTGCTGGTGATCAACATTGCTTGGCATTAAAAGATGATGGTACAGTTTGGGCATGGGGATATAATAGTTTTTACAATTTGGGCGATGGAACAACAACAGATCGAAATATTCCAGTGCAGGTGCCAGGGCTTTCCCATGTTACCATGATTGCTGCCGGATATTTACATAGCCTGGCCCTAAAAGAAAACGGATCTGTTTGGTCATGGGGGAGAAATAATTATGGTCAGTTGGGCGATGGAACAATCACAAATAGAAAAAATCCAGTACAAATATCCGAACTTTTTCATGTTACCATGATTGCTGCTGGATATAATCATAGTTTGGCCCTGAAAGAAGATGGCTCGGTTCAGGCATGGGGGAGAAATAATTATGGTCAGATAGGCGATGGAACAACCACAGATAGAAATATTCCAGTGCAGGTGAATAGACTTTCTCATGCAACTTTGATTGCTGGTGGAAGTACTCATAGCCTTGCCCTACAAAATGACGGATCAGTTTGGGCTTGGGGATGCAATGAAGATGGTCAACTTGGATTCGGCTATCCCACATATTTACCAGAACCCGTTTTTTCAGACATACAATTCGTCACAAAAACAATGACCACATCCCAAAATAACACCATCAGTATTCCTGTTATCAACGCCGCCCAAAAAGATATGACCTTTTCATACAGCACTAATTATGGAACAGCTATTGCTGGTATTGATTATCTATCAGCATCTGGCACTCTGACTTTCCTTCCCAATGAAGTTCAAAAAAATATCCAGATTACCATTTTAAACAATCCAGACAGCAATAGTGACAAAACCTTTGTGCTAAACCTGAACGCATCTAATGATATTTTTTTGAATGATGCTTCGAAAATCATTATTACCATTTTATCCCATCATACTGTAAATAGCCCATATACCGAAACATTTTCCCAAAACATGCCGGCCAGTGGATGGGCATATGATTCTTCAACTGTTAATGGCAGAATTCAGCAGACTTCTGGTTGCCTGCGAATGGATACAGACACCGATCAAGTAGAAAATCTAAATGAAGCCATATTAAATATTGATCTTTCTTATATGGATAATTTGCAACTTGATTTTTTTCAGAAAAGTATTGCCAACGATATATGTACATCATTGCCTGCAACCTATACAGATCACTTTAATGGTGATGGGGTTAGTATCAGCAATGATGGTTACACCTGGTATCGTATTATGGATTGCACAGACCTGACAACGGATGTTTTGGGAAAAAATTATACGATCAATCTTAGTTTAACTGAATCCACTATTCAGAGCAATTATGATAAAAATTTTTATCTAAACCAATTTGTACAGATCAAATTTCAGCAATATGGTAATCGCTCTTATCCATCCGGCGGCAGGGAATGGGATAATATTTCAATAAATCATCAAAGCATTAACTATGACTATGTGCTAAAATTAGTGGGAGATGGTTATGGCACTGTCAATATCAATTCAAAATCAGTGTTGCTTCCTTATTCTGCTACAGTTCAAGCAGATAAGGAAGTCTGTTTTGAAGCTGTCCCTGATTCAGATTGGCAGTTTATAAATTGGACAGGTGATTTAATAAGCACAGCAAATCCTGCCTGTGTTATACTGGATCAAAACAAAACCATCACAGCCAATATGGAAATAAAAACCTTTGTTCTAAGTATTCAAGGCAGTGAGTCCATTACCATTAATAACGCACTTTACACACTGCCATTCAGCAAGGAATTTGAAATCCATACGCCCATCATCATTGAAAGCGACTCTGAATTATTTAAAAACTGGGAAGGGGATATCTACAGCTCTAATAGTTTTTACGCTTTTACAATCAATTCAGACCTGTCAATCGTGGCAAGTTTTTATCCGGTAACAGACTGGAAAACAATTGTTCATTTAGAACGATTTTCGGATTATACTACTGAAAGCCAGCAAACTTCAGAGGTTATTATCGGAACAGCAGCACAGGCATACATAAAAAATGCCTCGCCACCTCCTGCAGCTTATTCTTGTAATATGTTTGTATACGTTCCTCCTTTTTCAATGTTTAGAGAAGATATAAGGCAAAACAGCATATTTGAACACGAATGGAATATTGCTTTAAATCCTCATGGAAACTGTTGCTATACATCGACAATAGAAACCGCAATCCTATCATGGGATCCTCTCACCTTTGATCCTGAAGGACTATATATGTTAACAAGTTATAGTGGTGAAATTTTAGTTCCTGATATGCGACAAATTTCGAAATACGATATAACGGGTGACAATTCATACAATTATTTTACCATCTCATGGCAAAAGCCCAGAACCTATGATTTTCATTTAAAGCAAGGGTGGAACCTGATTTCTCTTCCACTGATACCATCAAATACAAGCATTTCTCAATTATTTCCTGATTATAAATATTCATTCGAATTTAAAAATGGTACTTATTATCCTGTCACCAGCTTTATACCAGGCAAAGGATATTGGTTAAAAATTCCTTCTGATAGAACATACACCATTTCTGGTCAGCCATTCCTTTCCCATACAATTGATGTGTTTCACTTTGATCTTTCCAATGGGTGGCACTTAATTGGTGGAGGATATGAAGAAATGATTCCAGAAAATGAGTCTATCAAAGTTATTTTTCGCTATATGAATAGTGATTATGAACAATCATCTACGCTGATGCCTGGTTTTGGATATTGGATTAAAACCGGTGAATAATTGGAATCCAGTCCTTCAAAAAAAAATCGGCATCCTTCATATTGGTTGAAAAATTGAGTTTCCATTTGTAGAGACGCACGGCTGTGCGTCTCCGGGCGAAGAAAGGTCGATCAATTCTTTGAAAATTAATAACAAAAAAATGTTTATCCTTTCTTCGCTCGGAGACGCACAGCCGTGCGTCTCTACGTTTGACACTTTGTAGTCGAAAAAGTGTTAACTGGAATATGAAGGATGCCAAAAAATCGTAAAAAAAATGGCCGAAACAATGATGGATTATTTCTGGTTAGATTGAAAATAGTAAATGATGGAACAATAGATGGTATGCTGCCGGATATCTTGAAACACATCCTCATTAAACAATTGCGTTTTTCGAACATGATCGCCCCATCGAAATTGCCAGGCCACATCAAATGCAACAGAGCCCTTTAAAAAGCCTGTGCCTAAACTGATGCCCCAAAAATCATCTGGATTCGATGATGTTGGTTCTGGATCATAAAATGCTCCCATTCGAAACGGTATGGCATATTTTCCGGTATTCGAATAATACCAGTATTCTGCTCCAATATGTACTTGATGCGTCGGTCGTGTATTGCATTCTGAAAGAGGATCATAGGAGAGAAGATTTTCTTCATATCCATCTGAATGTTTGAGATAATAATGCTGCCAGTCCGTGCGGTAAATATCAAATGCAAGTGTCAATGAATCACGTAAACCTTTGTAATCAGGGCGCCATGCAATGCCCATTCCATAGGATTGTGGCATTTTTAAATCCAATCTTTCCTCTGGATATATTGTCAAGGGAGTAATTTGATGACTGCCTGTTAACTGAAATTGTTCTTTAAAATCCAGTTCAGCCGTAAAAGCACTTTTATATACCAGTCCTAAATTCAGATTTTGCGATAAAGCGATTAAAAAACCAATATGAACGTTTTTTCCTTTGAATTGATATTCATTATAGTATTGACTATCACTCCACCATTCTTTACCATATGGTCTGCTGTCAGACTGAATCTTGACTTTAGTTTCCCAACGAGATCCCCAGTCATCAGAAAACAGATTCATCGCAATACCCATGGATATTTCCGGTGTCAGTTGAAATGCAAACGAGGGAGTGACTGCATTGATATAGCCTGTATTATGTTGGACAATATATCTATCGGTTTGTTGAAAAGAATATAAAGCATGTTCTTCTTTATTCATATCATACATGTTTTGAAAACATAGCGAGAAAACAAAATCCCTATCCTTCCAAAACATTTTATATGCAACACTGGCAAAATTGATATCATATAAAGAAATGGGATATTGGCCTGAAGCTTCACTGGTTTTCGTAAAATTGAGTTTTATTTTTCGTCGTTGAGAACTATGAACAATAGAGACTTCTGATTTTTCCAGTTGAATTTCTCCACCTGGATTCCAGGAAGCTGCGGTTGCATCATCAGCAACCCCAATAAAAGCACCACCAAATCCCAGGGAACGAGCACCAGAACCGACAGGGTTCATGCTTCCCAAAATGCTATACTTATGCATTGATCGCGCTTCTATCTGTACGGCAAACAAAAGAATCCATGATAATAATAAAAAAGAAAATAATTGAATTGTTTTATTCTTTTTTGATGGAGCCAGTATCATTGTTTACCTCTTTATTTTTTTCCCATAATAGATTGCAATAAATAAATAGCAGTGCTCATACATGTACATTCTTCTCTCAATTCACAAGAGGAATCATTATTATCTGTAAAATCATTTAGTAGCTGCAGAATTATTATAAATTCTGATAAATATTGTTCTTGGGCGCAGTCAGTATTGAATAGTTTTTGTATATACAAGTTTTCATAGGTTATATTTAAAGGATTGATATTAATTGCTTGGCTTCCTAAATAATTCCATGCTTGAGAATATATATTAATTATTATATCTCCAGCGGAAGGGCTTCCAAGTATAAAGTGACCGTCACTGTTAAGAACGTATGTAGAATTTTCACCAAAAACAAGATACCCATTGGCAAGCGTTTTCCCACAACAATCGAAAACATATCCATCGGCCCAGCCTGTTATATCTGATAAATCAATATTTACAGTCACTTTATACCTAATATCTTGACCATATGAATCCGAATCATTTTCAATTTTAAAATAAAACATTCCTGAACAAGGATAATTATATTCTAAGGACTCGCTCTTTTTTTGTTTTTTAGTTTGCTCACCACATTCAGGGGCTATCTCACCAGTCAGTTTAGCATTTGAGCTATATGAAAGGTCAACGATTGAAATAGTGTACGCAGTATCTGCATTTATCCAAAACTTGAGCCAATCCACGTCATCTTGTTTATAAAAAGAATGTATTTGAGGAAATTTTCCAGGAAAGATGACAGATGCATGTTCCTGATCATCATTTGGTTCATATTCTTCAATTTTTTCTTCGTTAAAATTTGATTCAAATTTAAATATTTTCGGTTCTGAATGTATGCCGTTACTTAATATGAAATATATTTCAACTGTATACGTTCCCTGCTCCCACAGTCTATATTTTGTTTCATATCGCATTTCATATTTATTCCATGATAAAGTTTCTTTTGTGAAAGAATTATCTGGTTTTTCTATAAATGCATAACCTGACGATATTAATGTATAAGAATCAGAATAAACTTCTGCGCCAATAATGATCTCTTCAAATTGATTGTAGATTTCGTCGGGTTCAGGAAAAGTTTGTTTAACCGGAGAATTATCTCCTGATGGGCTTACCCCAAATGAAAAATTTTCATTTTGAGCTCCTTTTGATTTTTCAAAATGGTGAGATTCTCTGGTTATACAATTTGAAAGCGATCCAATTTTTGGCATAACATCGTCATAGGCTTTTTCGAATGTTTTATCCTGGATTATTCCAGTAAAAAGAAGGTTAATAAAAAAAAGATTTGTATAAGCAATACATTCACTTCGATTGGAAATAATAGATCGTGATATAGAGTCATTATCAATTTCTCTAATCAATTCATCATGAAAAAATGTATCGGGCTCTGTTTCTCCCTGCGTGATTATTTCAGATACAATCATAACTCTTTTTGAGTTTTCATCTGAACTTTCTTGATAACTATCGAGCATTTCTTTTAATTCTGAAGCAGACAAGCTTTCAGACTCATTCAGAAGAAGTCCCTGTACGCCATTTTCAAGTGTTTCATAACCAATCATACACAAAACCAATTTATCAGCATCTTTTGCCCAACTATTTAAAGCATCATCAATATTTTCTTTTGTACCGCTAATCCATTTAATATCCTTCTCCTTGTTAAAACCTTTTATCTCTGCAATATTTTGCAGATTATTTGCAATATTGCTAAATTCAACGCTTTCTGACACACTGGTAATAATAATCAATTTTTCATCTACATCCATCTTGATCCAAAAAGAGTAGGGAATAGATTGATTGTTCCACACATCCTTAGAAATAATAGTAACTTCATAAGTCTTTTCTTTTTGGGGGAATATATATGAGGCACTCCATTTGTTGGCATTTTGATATTCCAGTAGTTGATGTTCTCGAAATAAATTATTGGAAATGTCTCTAACTTCAAACCATGTTTTCTGGATAGGGTAATGGCTATATATTTCAGCCTCAACTGTAAAGTTATTTTCAGTTAAACTCGTTGTTTCTGGTCCTGACAGAATAACCGGTCGATCAGCTCCAATAACTCGAGTCCCAATTGGATGTGTATGTGAAATAGCAATATCTCCTGGTTGATGAAATAAGGAATTCATTCCTCCACTGGCATAATCAAAAGCTTCTTGGACATTTTGGTTGGTATACAAGCTTGAAAAAAAGTAGCTGGAAAAAGATATTCGTCCTTCTCCGGTAATCCATGAATGGCTATTTACAGAGCTAACAATAACGTTTCTACTATATTTTGAAGACAAAATATCTTCCATAATAGCTTTTGATTCGCAAGTGTCTATGATAACAGTGGCATAACTATTTCTTTGATACTTTTCCTGATAACGATTTTGACAATCATCAAGAAGATCATTCAGTTCTTTTCCTGTCATTTTTATATTTGGCTTTAAATAGAAATAATTGTCATTATCATGACTGGAACCATGTGAAACAATATAAACAATCAAATTCTCGGTTGATAATTCTTGGAATGATCTTTCAATAGTTTCCAGTTCTTGATCCACGTAATCTACAAACGAATCTTGATATGGGCTGAAAACAACGATATTATCATCTGAGAATCCTAAATAGCGAAATGTTTGATATGCGAAAGAAGATAAATAACGTACGCCTTTGCTAATGCTGTCATCATCTTTTTTTCCTGCAATGATCACCACATTTCCCGATTTGCTGATATCATATTTATGGATAATATTGACATATGCATGGTTCACATTTCCAGTTGCATCCTGCGCTTTGATAACATCCATCACTCTTTCCTGATCTCCAATTAAGATTGCCCAGTGGTTTAACGATCCTTTATTAATTCCTTCATTATTGATGATCAATTTCCATTGCCCTCGAATATTTTTCCCGGTAAATATAGAACTGATATCGAATTTATTTCGGATTTTTTTTCCGCCTTCGTTTTTCAGAAAGGTGGTTGATAGATGATGAGGTGAAGAAATACTGGCTGTCAGGTGAGTTGTTTTTTTATGCTGAATTTCAACATAAATATACATATTAGATGTTGGCGTGTAATCATATTCAATATTTATTGTGGTTATTAACTGTGCATTTGCTTCAATCGTTGCAGCCACATTAGTCCAATCAAAAAAAATCGTTGGTTTCTCACCCCCTGATGCATATAGGCCAGTTTGAGAATCAATGGTTCCATTACTTTGGCATGATGGCATTGTCCATGTTATTGGAGTGCTATTTGATGAACAGGTGTATTGAATAGGTTCAAAATTTTCAACGCTTGATAGAATAGGATTTATCTCAAGAATACTGTCAATGTTTTCATAGAAAAAAAGCCCTTGATCTGAAATGGTATAAAAGATATCCAGGTCATTATCATTATCAATATCAACAACAGCGAAATCCATGCTTGAAATATCTGTTGGCAGGTCGATTATTTTTTTTTCGGATTTCCATTGAATCCCATCTTTTAAGATTAAATAAATACCACCGTATGCTGCCATCAGTAAATCCGGTTCATCATCATGATTCATGTCAGCAAATGATATGGCATAAATCTTTTTAAAAATGTCGAACTCAAGAACATTTTTTGAATAATTGGAAGGAAAGTCAAATTGAAAATCTGGATGTTGATATTCATATGCATAAAGCTGTCGCCAATTATTGATTGTACCGTATACAAGCAAATCTAAATCTTTATCAGCGTCAATATCAACAAGTGAAATATCAATAGCGTTTAGTGGGTAGTATTGTTGAATGTCCTCATTAATATTATAAATCATCTTAAAAGAATACTTTTCTTTTTGTTCATAATAATAAATTTTCCCCTGGTCTTCAACAAACAAATCTTTAAGACCATCATTGTTAAAATCCATAATAGCTGGATTGGGTTCTATAAAGGTATATTCTGCGGCATCATTAAATTCTTCCTTCCATGCAGGGATTTTAGGGCTTCCTTCATTAGCAAAATAATAAATTTTACTTAATTCATCTTCATTTTTTGTAAGATAAATGAGATCACTGTCACCATCTTGATCAAAATCGTCAAAAGCAATTCCAATATGGCCCCCTATTGGGAAATCACTCATGTTGATATCAGTAACTCTTGTTCGCTTTCTTTTGTTGATTTGTGAATCGTATAGATATTCATTGACACGTCCCTCAAAAATGCCACCCAGTACTCTTGTGTAACTGTATGGTTGGCTGTCCTTTTCTACAAAATGAGCGTAAATAAGACTATGTGTGCTCACCACAACTGAAGCAGGATTTATATGCCAATCATTACCATCATTACTCCATTTCAAAAACATATATTCAGAGCTATTTGGAACGCCAAGGATATCTATTTCAGTCTCTTTATTAAATGATTGCTGAAACGTTCCGCTAATGCTATCCTTATTATTGATACTGACAGAACCAGGGCCTTTATTGACAATGGTTAAAAAAACATGCTGATCATCATTCTGTAATGTATATTTGATATAGTACGATAAATCCTCTACAGATATGTCATCTGAAAAAAAAATTTTAAGGTAATAATCACCTCCTGGTAAAGCAAACTGAAAATTTCCCTGACTTGCGTCATGAGAGAGTATAAGATTATCCTGGCGATCATGAATTTCCATGTGAACGCCAGGAGCTGTCATTTGAGGAAAAAAAGAAATCTCTGCAATTGAATTTGAGAGTTTTGTGAAATGAAAATAATCAGCATCACCTGTGATTAACTGCCCTGAACAAAATGTATCCGGGTTAAATTCATTTGCTTCAGTTATAATATCATTATTTTCGAACTCCATCTGTTCTGCATGAATAACAGTTGCAGAGTATTCTTTGTTTTCATGCTTAATAAACACAACCATTGTTGAATCATTTGGATCAAGTTCTACAGAGTTTCCCAAAAGACCTGTAAGCTGACTGCTATCAGGATCGGAAAGGCTGTATTGGACATTATCGAGAATAAGTATTGGATTATCTATGCCATCTTCAATCAACTGAAACCGATACCGTTTCAACTGGTTTTCATTTCTTATTTGAATCCGCCTTATCCCTGTACCTTCATTTTGATAAGTTGAATCGCCTGTATTCAGAGGGTCGTGCCGAAACATAGGCCAGTTTTCAGTGCTATCACTTTCAATATACTTTTCTTCCAGGCAATATAATTTTCTAGCCATTGTTCCCAAAAAGATTTTGTTCCCTACAATTGCAACAGTTGATTCAATCGGTCCATTGACCTGAAATACGTTCTCTTCACTTAAGTCCAAATAATTCAAACAATATAAATTGTTATTTTTGTTTCCGATATAAAGTTTATTCTGTGCAATCACGGGTGAAGCTATTAATGCATTATCAGTATTGTCGTTCCACATATTTGATTCTGAAAATGGATCCATGTCAATACGATATACTTTGTTGTTTAAAGATGACAGATAAATACTATCGAAAAAAAATACAGGAGAAGATGACTGAAGACTTCCGATCTCATAAAACATTTCTTGGATATTATTTTCAAATTTAAACAGTTTTCCAGCCAAATTTGCCACAATCGTTTGATTCTTGAGAGTAAGCGGTGAAGATAAAACAGCATTTTCAATATCATAACGCCATATTTCATCACCATTTTCAGCATTCAGACAGTAAAAATAATGTGTCATATTATTTCCAAAATAAACATAACCATTTCTTATGGCTGGCGATGATACAATGCCACTTTCTGATGAAAAAGACCACCGTCGCTTACCTGTTTCTGCATTACAACAATACAATCGCCCATCTAAGCTTCCGGCATATGCATTGCCACGATACACAGCAACCGATGATACGATGCCTCCTTTTGTTTTATACGACCATATATACTTTCCTGTAAACAAGTCCAGGCAATAAATACAATTATCTGGTGAATTGCTGCCAAAATAGACCCTATCTCCGGAAATGACAGGTGAAGATATTTCGCTATTGGCTTGAAAATTCCAGATCTGTTTTCCAGTATTCATGATTAACCCGTATATAGCTCCAGAATCATCAGAAACAACAACAACGCGATGTCTAACAGCCGGAGAAGACTTAATTGCGCAGTCACTTTCAAAAGTCCAAACTTCTTTTAATTCTGAATTGGCAAGGGCATTTGAGATAAAATTTCCAACAGCGAATACAGACACAATAGAATAAGAGCAGATAAGCACTTTTTTGAAAAGTCTCTTCAGCATGTGTTTTTCTCCTTATTTTGATGAACCTTATTTTTATATTTTCGGTTTTAGTCTGTATAGACAAGGCATGCCTTGTCTATACTATCTTGTTTCCTAAAATTAAGGATGTCTGGTATTTTTTGGGGGAAATCACATTATTTGATAAGGAATATTCGGAAAAAAACTTCCCCATTTTAAATAATGTTCGTGTTAAAAGACTCCAATCAAAATAGGGAACTTATTTTTCGAGAATTCCTAAGTTCAACTTTCCAGCCTGGCTGAATTATCTGATCTGTTTCATTTGAATGGCAAATACTGTCTTTTTCAGTTACTGTATGTACAGATAAAACAATGGTCGGATAATCTATGACCTCAAATGTTTGATTTCGTCTTACACCGACATTATGTCCAATATTCAGGCAAATACCCTGTTCTGAGATGCTAACAATTCTTCCTCTGATAGGGTGCAAAGAATCAAGATTCGATATTAATTTTTTTGCCATTTCATGTCTTTGTTGGAAAATGTTACCAGAGTGAATTTGTCCAACTTCAAACTCATTACATTCTGTAGTATGAGATTGACAAATTGTCAACAAGATTTCATCGTTATATAATTTAAAAAATACAAAAATATCTACCGGTAAAATTTTGGGTTCTATACAGTAACGCTTGTTCATTGGTAAGTCTTCCCAACGGTTTATTTCTTTTTCAATTTCTTCAAATCCTTTTCCTCGTTCAACAATTATGAATCGGCCATATTCCTTTAAAGCCTTGCTAATGGAATGCTTAACAGCATAATGTCTAATTATTTTGTCTGCTTCATCATTTTTTCCAGCCATGGTTATTGAAATATCATATTTTACACTCAGGGTCATTGATGATGATGTCCATGTGTCTGTGTCATCTTTATTAATAAAAAAATAAATAATAACACTGGATAGTAAAATAATACACAGTATTAATCCTAATAAATGGTTTTTATGAATTGTTAACGATTTACTATAATTGTTGTCTTCTGAACGTTTACTTAATTTTTCTTTAGGGAAAAAATTTTTTCCATCCTCTAGTTTATCTTGCTGATCTTCCTCTTGTTCTTCCCCATTTAGGTGATCCTCATCTTGTTTTTCCTCAGTTTTGGAATCATCATTTTGTTCTTTCTTACCTTCGAGACCTTCCTGTTGATTTTCCTTATCTTCGTGATTATCATCTTGTTCACCATCTTCTTTTTTTGTTGTAAAATATGCAACTGCTGGATCTCCATAAAGTAAATAGCTAATACTCGTCCAACAGTTACCCTCACCTTGTTCAATGAGTTTGCTTCTGGCAAAATGAATTGAATCGCCAATGCTTTCTCCTTTAAGCAAATGCTCGTAAAAATATAAGGCAAAATAGCTGCTGGGAAGGTCAAGGACATCCCAAAATGTACCAATGTAGTGGCAGGCGCCGGCTAGCATAAATGCGCCTGCTAAATCAAAAGCATGCTGTTTCGTTTCCCATGATGAAGAACCTACAGATTGGCAGGAATTGGAAAATACAAGAGCAGGAAGAGGAGCTCCTCCAGCCATTTTTTTTATATCCTCAGCATTTATAGTGTCTTTACTTAACAGCCATCCTTTTTGGATTGAATTGTCAGATGAGTTATCTGTATGGCCTGCGAAATGTATAATATCAAAAATTCGGATTTTTTCAGAAAGTTGATCTTTTGTGATTTGAGGATATAATTGAGTCTTTACAGCAGTCTTGGATTTTTGATGCATGGAAAAAAGATCGAACAATTCTTGGCCTTCTTTAGCTGCATCTGGTAAATTATCCTTTGGATCTGCTAATATCATAATCTGTAGCGGAGATGTTGGTTTCCTGGAGTCACTAATGATGATATTGCTTTGTCTGGTCTGAACAAATCGTCCCATTCGAAAACGCATGGATAAAAAGGTATCATCTATCACAAGCAGCTCCCATAACATATGAACAAGATCACTTGTAATGTGTAACTCTAAATAATGCGCTTTTGATTTAGTTAAATCTTTTTTGATTTTTGCAGGTAAAAGTTCGTCACATAAAATACGACCATTATTTTTTAATTTTTCATTATCTTCAGGTGTCTCTCCTCTCTGATTACTTGAGTTGAGATATTTGATCATATTTTTGCAAAACTCTTCTACGCGTAAACGTGAAAATTCATGATGATTACCTTTCGGACGAATTGGTTTTCCATGATCACTTAAACTTATACTTAATTTTTCTGGCTGATCTTCAACTGTTTCAATATTCAATATGATCGTTTCTTTTTTTTCATACATCCGTTTTCACTCCTTTAGCATCAATAGAGAAACGATAGGTTCCAACTGTTTCATAATCATTTTTGAGTGTCATCTGAAAAATTCCAAAAGGAATGTTTTCAAATGACACATAATTATCAGATTGTTGTTTAGCCCATGGACAGGAAATATTTTCTTTTTTTATGAAGACATTTAAATGTTGGCTCAGTTTTTCATTTTGTTGAACTAATATTTTCAAAGAGGCTTCATCGTGTCCTGATCGTTCCACATATAGTTTTACATTGTACTCATCAAAATTTGTTTGAACTTCCACAGATTCAAAGAGCTTATTTTTAGTTCGTCTTTTAAGATTTTTCCTGATAGGGATAGGGATCGGAATAGGACTCAGTTCAAATGCAGTTTTCCGAATAGTCCATTCCGGTGGTTGTTGTATAGCCCATCTTTTAGAAATCTTCTCGATGATTCTTTTCAGTCGAGAGACAGGTTTCCACAGTTCCCATTCTTTCAAATCAGGATGATGCATTATTTCAAATAATGATGTTATTTCATCCAGGCATGCATCACATTCAGATAAATGCTTTTCAATCTTCTGTCGTTCAGGTTTGGTCAGAAAATTACATACATATTGTATCATTTCAATTAAATTTAAACATATCGTATCCATAATTATATTCCTTTTTGTTTTTCGTTATAAAATGTCTAACATTTGGAAGACACATTCCTTCACTTTAGCAAGTGACCTGCTTTTAATTGTAAAAATGTTTTCCTTTTTTTTTCTTAATAACATTGCGATAAATTCTGCATTTTTTTCTTGCTCAACCCCCAGTTTATAAACCAGTTTTTCTTGAACAGTCAGATTATCAAGGCAGGAATGATAAGCGTCAATCACTTTTTCTTCATCAATTTCATAGTTGATATTTGTTCTATATTCCAGACTGTTGTTAATCTTTTCTTCCATTTTAGTATTTTCAAGATCATCTTCTTTAATATATTTTCTTCGTTCTTTTTTCAAAATGTTGAAAACAGTATGGTGTGCAATGGTAAATAGATAGGTAGAAACTTGAACTTTCTTTTTGGGATCATAATCCGCAAGAACTTTTCGATCATTTTTTAATACTTCATCAACGACTTCGTGGTACAATTCTTCTATCTTATCCTCATCACATTCTACATAAAATTTTTTAGTAAGATCGCAACTTACTTTTTTAATCAGATCTTCATACTGCATGAAAAATTTGTGACAGTCATTATCTTTCAAACAGTCTTCCAGGAGTTTTAAAGCTTCTTCAAAGGATACTTTATCCATATTCATACATCCCTTATATAATAATTATTTTAATAAAATATAAAATTTCAAATACTTAAATGTTTTCTGAATATTTTTATTACCTGTTTAACAAATTTGTTAAACAGGCACATTTTTTCTCAAGCTACTGAGTAATTATTCTATCACCAATACGAAATCTTACATTGGGTTGAAAAAAAATTTGAATCGCATGATTCTGCTTTCCATAAACACGTGTACAACCATTAATGATATCATCTTTCCAAATCATTTGCTGATAAGAAACCATGGGCCAGCCGATAGCGACTTTTTCAGGTTTTAGACATCCTTTTTGAGGAACCATCCATATCTGATTATCTTTAATATCAGTAATAATACCATCCATCATAGGAAAATGTTGATGAAATTTTTCAACAAGTTCCATTGCTAATCTGTTGGCAGTCGTTGTTGTTAATTCAGACAATTGATGCTCTGTATAAACATCTATACACTCTATAAATGTTGAATCCCCTTTGAATATGCTTGATGTTATTTCAATACCTTCACGAGTATAATCAATCACACCTTCAACAAAAAAATTTCCCATGACGTTCGTTTCTATACCAAAAGAAGGCGTGGGTTTAATTTGAAATCGTTTACGACGAATCATTTCATTCCAGAAAGAATTATTAAAAATATTCATAAAATCAGGCTGTTGAGAATTATCAAACACACAATGATGAATTCTGATTCTTTGATCGACATTCCAGGCCTTACTTTGTTTTCTATTAATATGTAAAGTTCTACGATATTTCCTTCCCAAAACATCTTTGACTGACATTAAAATTTGATTATCACCTAAATGCAGAGGAACTGTTCGATTAAAAATGTATGTTTTCCCATTAGAATTTGGAAAAGCAATATTTCCAATTGATACTCCTGCAATTTGATCCTCAGAAAATATTGTTCCTGTAATGCTTATTTTATCATCATATATTGTCTGGTTATCTATCCAGTTATCAATGACGACACTGAATGGAGAATCGTTTGTCAAACCATTCATCATGTTTCCGATACCTGCAGTCAATTGTTTTTTGAAATAAACAGTTTTCGTTTCTTTGGTTAATGGTATGATAGCGCTGGTAGTATTTCCCAAAGAATCTTCGGCAACAAGTTCAATAAATCTTGACATTCCATGGGTATTCATTTGAAATGGAACTCGATTTCCTTTTTTTATCGGGATTTCAGTGTCATTTGCAAATAGTCGCATGGTGTTACATATGTCTGATAATTCTCCAAGGATCATTTCTTTTTTTTGAAAAAAACTGATAACCGGTCCGGAGCGATCAATTTGAATTGTTAATTTTTCTTTGGTGGCTTGATTGGTCAGGTTGGTTGCACAAATGTGAATAACGTGAGTGCCTTCTTCTAAATGTAGTGGTTTCTGAAATGGAACCCTTTCTTGAGAATATTCCTGATAAATATCTTTATTTTCGACTGTTATTGATTTTACATATGATGCATCACTGGCAGTACCACTAATCCATATTGGATCGGCATTCGTTAGAAGAGTTGTTTCTTCAAATGACAATAGAGGGCCTTCAGCAATACGTTTTTTTTCCAACTGTCTTTTGCGGACTTCATCAAGATAATGATAAGCTTTCGCAGAAGGCTCTTGCGAAATAGAAATTTTAAGTTGATCTTCTGAGAGACTGTCATTTCCAATAAGAAAATATATAATTCCGCTTTCTCGATGAGGGAAATAATCGATCCGATGCAAACCATATTTTCGGGCCATACGTTTATCCTCTTCCCTTCGGTCGATAGCCTTTTGAAAAAAAGTTAGCGCATCATCATAACATCCACCTTCCATGCATGAACGACCAATTTCAAAATAATTGTGCCATCGGTTTCTGAATGCTCCATTGAGCGTACAGTATTTCTTACCATCACGTTCGCATTGTGGCAAATGTATTTTTACTGCACAGCCAACATTCATCATGAGAGCAAAACACAGCATTACCGTAAAAATAAAAGAGGATTTTTTAGATAATAACATTTTTCTACCTTAATTAAGGTAATTCGTATAATCTTTTTCAGAAATGTCTTAGATTCATAAGATAAAATTCAAACAACGATCTTTAAATAATATTCATCCAAAAAATATTTTCTTACATTTTGAAAAAAAATAATTTTTTTTTGTAAGTTTTTTTGATGTGAGTTGAATATTAATATTAGTCATTGGCTAAAAAATGTCTTAGATTCATAAGATAAAATTCAAACAACGATCTTTAAATAATATTCATCCAAAAAATATTTTCTTACATTTTGAAAAAAAATTTAATTTTTTTTTGTAAGTTTTTTTGATATGAGTTGAATATTAGTATTAGACATTGGCTAAAAAATGAAAAACACTCGCTGATTTAATAACAAAATTTTTTAATTCTGAAAATATAAATTTTTTTTATTGCTATTTATTTAATTAACGAAAATATAAAAGCTATTATCTATTTATTTGATAATTTGGTTCAAAGAGAAATTATCAAATTCGGAAATGTCAAAAGCAGAAACATCAAATGTTATGCGGAAAAAAATTAAGGAGTTCTTATGTATAAAAATTTTTTATTAAAAAAATTAATGTTGTTGCCATTTATCTTTATATTGATATTTGGCTCGCAAGTCAGTGCTAAGATACTTTTACTGGCTGCGGACAGGACTACTGGATTTAATAGTAGTATCTCTAATGCAAAAACAGGACTTTTGGAAACAGGTTTATTTGAAAGTTCCGATATTGACATTCTTTCATGCTTAAGTTCAGATCCAAGTCTTTTTCAGCTAACGCCCTACGAAGTTGTATTGGTCTGGACAAATTATCAGTTTCAAAATCCTGAAAATGTTGGCAATATATTAAAACAATATGTTGATTTAGGAGGAAAACTTGTAATTGCAACAGGTTGTTTTTCTCATAGAGGCTATTCTAGCAATGATAAATGTTGGCAAGTAGAAGGTGGAATCCTAAATTCAGGATATTGTCCTTTTTTACCAAATAATATTCAATATGTTTCAGGCAGTCTAGATTTGAATAGTACCACAAATCCAGATCATCCAATTTTTTCTAACATTAATAAAGCCCCAATATACTGGAGTAACCGAAACTTCTCTAACCCCCAATTAAATGCAGGTGGAACTCTATTGGCAAAAGATACAAATAACAATAACCTTATCGCTCAAAATCCATCAAGAAACATTATAGCAATAAATATTTTTCCAAGTTATTTAGATCGTATGGGTACAAATATGGAAGCAAGGCTACTTGTTGCAAATGCGATAATCTTTGTGACAGGTAACTTTCCTGAGATGTCGATTTCACCCACCTCTGTCAATATAACTGCGTCAAAAAATGTTATCACTTTCAATGTCAATAATATTAGTGAAGGCACAATGAACTGGACCGCAATTTCAAACAATTCATGGATAGAAATGCAAAGTGGTGCAAGCGGCACCAATAATGGTTTAGTCTCTGTTTTCTGCAAAAACAATACGGGAAATGCACGAACAGGAAGTATAACGATCAGAGCAAACAAAACATTAAACAGTCCACAAACGTTTTATATCAATCAAAGTGCGAATACTTATCCAACCATTTCTGCTATTTCTGATCAGAGTATTAATGAAGATATAACAACCAACACGATATATTTTACGATTAATGATGCTGAAACGCCTGAAACATTGACGCTTCGTACTCGCTCATCAAATTATCGCATTGTACCAGTTAGAAATATCACAATTGGAGGATCAGGTTCAAATCGGTGGTTACAGATATCTCCTGCCAGAGATCAATTTGGAACGGTTACCATCAGCGTTGATGTAAGCGATGGAACTTTATCATCTCTTACATCATTCTCACTAACTGTAAATCCTGTGAATGATGTGCCCGTATTTGTTAAAGGCGGTGATCAAATTCATTCTGAGGATGATGGTAGCATTAATGTCAACCATTGGGCTCTTGGTATTGCTGCAGGGCCATCGAATGAATCAAACCAATCGATTGCTTTTATGACGTCAACAAATAATGATTCTCTTTTTACGACTATTCCACAGATAAATACTTATGGAACATTAACTTATCAGTTAGCCCCTGATGCTTATGGAACAGCATTGGTCAGTGTTTACTTAAAAGATAATGGCGGCGTAAGCAATGGTGGCATAGATACCAGTACTATCCAACAATTTTCAATTAATGTTGTTGCGGTGAATGATGCTCCCGTTTTTACAAAAGGACCAAACTTAGAAGTTTTGGAAGATGCTCCATTACAAACACTACAATGGGCTACGGATATCAGCGCTGGGCCAAATGAAACGCATCAGGCATTAACGTTTTATGTTACTGCTGACAAAAATGAACTTTTTGCCGAACTTCCTTTGATAACACCCGATGGAATTCTGAGCTATCGTCCTGCACCTGATATGAATGGTACAACCATTGTTGAGGTTTTCCTCAAAGATGATGGGACTCGTAAACGAACTGTTGGGGATACCAGTGAAAAACAATACTTCTCCATCACTATTAAACCAGTGAATGATGACCCTTCTTTTTCAGTTTCAGATATTACAATATTGGAAGATTCAGGCCCACAAACTTTTACAAATAATGTTTACAATATCAGCACTGGCCCTCAAAATGAGTCTGATCAATTCATCAGTTTCAATGTTACTTCTAATAATGAAGGACTCTTTATTCAACAACCTGCTATTTCCCCTGAAGGAACTTTGACATTTGAAACAACGCCTGATACTAATGGTATGGCAGAACTTTCAATATATGCAGTAGATGATGGTGGAACCGATGACAATGGTAATGACACCAGCGAAACAAAAATTTTAACCCTTGCTGTAACACCTGTCAATGATCCACCTGCCTTTACCCAAGGACAAAGTCAATACATCATTGAAGATGCACAACCACAAGAGGTTCTTTCATGGGCAAGAGATATCGTCCCTGGTCCTCAAAATGAGGTGGATCAACTGGTTTCTTTTATAGTCACCAATGATAATCCTGATCTTTTTTCTGAACAACCTGCAATATCCCCCGATGGAAAACTTACTTATTCGGTTGTTCCGGAAACAGGCGGTCTGGCAAACGTTGAAGTCCGATTAACAGATGATGGTGGAACAGATAACAATGGTATTAATTATAGTGAGGTAGAAACATTTAAGATTGTAGTCAGAGAAATAAATGACTCACCTGTGTTTGTAAAAGGTGAAGATCAAGTAATTGATAAAGTTGATTCTGTTACTGCGGGAAAAATTGTTGAAAATTGGGCGACCAATATATCTCCAGGAGCAAATGAATCCTATCAACGAGTGAAATTCAATGTGAACACTGACAATGAATCTCTATTTATTCAACCACCACTCATAACAGAAAACGGAACCCTAATGTATACACCCGCTGCAAACATGAATGGCAGAGCAAGATGCACTGTTACATTAGAAGATGACAGCAGTTATGCTATTGATGATGATATCGAGGGAACTTATATTTCTTTACCTCAGGAATTTATGATTACGGTTGGTGACAGTAATAAATTTTCGTTAAAAGTCACTGCTGATGGCTGTGGAGGTGATGTAGAAGTAAGTGTTAATGGGGTTACTCAGATATCACCTTATTATCAAGATCTTAATTATGGCGATGCGATCAGTCTGCTGGCTGTTCCTTCAGAAAATTGCACTTTTGTTTCCTGGTCTGATACAATCGTCTCAAATCCGCGATATTTTACAATCACTGAAAACAAAACCATTGTTGGATATTTTGGAAATAAGGAAGTAAAATCGTTAATGGTGAACAATATCGGTGATGGCAGAATAGTTGTTAATGATTCGACCTGTACAGATTCTCCTTGCCGTTATTCTTTTTTTGAAAACAGTCTTATAAATCTTGAAGCGATACCCAATAATTATCTGACAGTCTTTGACTCATGGTCAGGAATAGAAAGTTTACCGAACAGGATCATTCAGTTCAGAATTCACAATAACATGACTATTGATGCTCATTTTTCGCAACCAACAGGAGTATGGGCATCAGTTTTGAAGGTTGAGGGTGAAGATTATGGCGCCCTTCATACAGGAGAGGTAACGCTTGGCGTTGGCGTTGAAAATATTTCAGAAGCAACATCTGTGACAGATTTGTTTTCCTGTTCAATCTCAATCGTCGGTTTAGATGGAGACAATCAATTGCTCATTCAACAATACGGGCAAAAGAGCTTTAACTGGTCAATCGCTGTAAACCCATACGGTACTGTTGGTCCGTCTGGTGACAGGACTGTTAAATTGACCTGGGATCCATCCTTTTTTGATGCCAATGGCTTATATCAACTCAGAGAAGGTATTGGAAACTCAGGAAATATTGTTATTGCCAACATGAAGAATATGAACGAATTTTGGATTACGGGCAATAATGCCTTACAATATTTTACAATAACTTATACAGAATTTTTGGAATATGAATTTAACCTGAACAAAGGATGGAATTTGATTTCAATACCTGTATTTCCTGAAAATTCAGATTTGAACGCTTTGTTCGAAGATGCAGAGATTGCATATTGTTTTATAGGAGGTGAGTATGTTTCTGTCAATGTACTGCAACCAGCTATAGGTTACTGGCTAAAGGTTCCTGCTGATAACACCTATTTTATCAGAGGGACAAGATTTTTTGATCATTTGTATCAGTTTAAATCCGGATGGCAATTAATTGGGCCCACTTTTAAAGAACAAACCACTATTATACATGATGATATCAGTGTTATATACAAGTATAATGGTGAATATTATGAGCCTGTTAATGAACTGGAGCCTGGTTTTGGGTACTGGATCAAAGCAATAAATGATTTTTCTATAACAATCGATAATTAAATCAAAAATAAATATGAAAGGAGGGCTCGTTTGGTTGATTTATAGACTTTTTGAAAAGAGGTTATTTTTTTTAATAATAAAAATTAAAAGGAGATTTAGTTTATGAAATGTTTATACAAGGTTTTTTTGATTGCCATATTCCTAGTTTTTTCAATGAATGCCTATGCAGGAGATTATAAGTATTCTTTTGTTGACGGTGGGAATACTGTTACAACTTCCCCAGGCCAGGGAGATGGTACTGTAGCATTAAAAATGATGATTAAGATTAATACCGACAATACGCTATTTTCTGTGATCGAAAAGGAAAATGGAGCTGTGTTTAATGACGGTTCTGTTTCATTGTTTACAAATGACCATCAATTAATCCAGGTCAATCGTCTGGCAAATGTCGAGTTGGGAATGAATGAAGACGATGTTCCCATTTGGACACAAAGAAGACTGGATGATATTCTTGATGGATGGACGCCGTATAATAACAGTGAACGATATGATAGCATTGATATATATGGAGTATATGATTTAGGAAACGATATTTCATGGGTTGGACCTGTAACAGTTGTAAGAGAAAAACTTCCTGAAGATGCCTATGTTAGAGTATTGATAACGCCTACTGAAATTACTTCCCAGGCAAAATGGCGTGTGGTTGGTTCAACCCTCTGGAAAAGCAGTGGAGATTCTGTTGCTATTAATCCAGACACTGTCATTGAAGATCCTGAATATCCATTCAACAAACCCACAGTTGAAATCGAGTTTATGGATATTCCTGACTGGAATAAACCCGACAATTCCTCTGTAACGATCAGTAGAGGAGTGACCATTACTACGAATTCACATACTTACTTACAGGGAACTGCAGCTCTTTCTGTTACTCTTTGCCCTCCAGAAATAGCCGATCAGGTGTATTGGCAATATTGGGTGTATGATCTTGGGCAGTGGTCAGCTTTGTATCCCAGTGGTTTTATTGCTAAAGGATTACCTCCCAATGCCAATACCCCCATTAAATTCTCGACACTTACCGGTTGGGACACACCACCACAAGAATCAGGGAATGTAGAAACTGGAAAAACCGAGTTTATCGAAGTTTGTTACTGTGAACAAACCCCTAGACCTCCTGATGATATTATTGCTACAACTGGTAAATATACTGATCATATTACCGTATGGTGGGAAAAATCGATTGCTGATACATCTTCCTGCGCGGTATCTTATAAATTATATCGAAATACAATCGATGATCCAAATACTGCAGAATTGATTGTTTCATCTATTGAAGGGAATTTATATAATGATTACAATGCTAGCCACAGCAGTCAATATTATTACTGGGTAAAAACAAAAGGTTCGGCTACTGGTGATTTTTCAAAAAGCTGTCTGGGTTATAAAAAGCTTGAAAGTCCTACTGGCATTTCAGCGGCCAGCTTTCCTGTTTCGTGCGAAGAAGATTTTCCCGATCGAATCCGGGTTAAGTATTCAACAGTAGATGGTGCGACTGTGGTTGAAATCTGGCGTGCACCAGAAATGACTGATTTAAAAAAAGCAGTGAGAATTGTCGGTAATGCGCTTTTTTCAACCTATGATGATTTGACAGCAATTGCTAACCGCCCCTATGCATATTGGGTAGTGGCTAAAAATGATTTTTCTGTCAGTGATCCAAGTCCTTTTGTATGGGGAACCAAATGCCTTTCACCACCAAGAATTGTTCTTGCTTCAGATGGTGATTTTTCTGAATATGTGCTGATTGACTGGGATATCGTTTCTGATGCTACATGCTATAGAATTATCCGAACACCAGTAGCCGTCAAAAGAAACGTTACTCGCGATGAGAGTTTTGATCTATGTGCCCCACCATACTATGACCGAGCCGCTGTTCCAGGTGTTCGATATCACTATCAGGTTATTTCTGTAAATAATTTTGGTGTTAAAGAAAGCCGACCAAGTTTTTCTGACATTGGCTGGAGAACGATTTCTGCGCCAAAAGATCCCACTGCTTCTAAAGGAACGAAGGTTAATCAAATTGATATTTATTGGACTCATATCTCGGATGCAACAAAAGGATATCAAGTATTTAGAAGTATCGTTGATGATCCGGCTAACAGTGAATTAATAGCTGATAATGTTCTGGGTAATTCTTATCCAGACACAACAGCGAAAAGATCTTATTTTTACTGGATCAAAGCGGTTGGTGAACACGATGTGAGCCCTTATTCTGAATCTGCATATGGATATCCAATCCTCTGCAATCAACGAATGTCAATTTATCCGGAAATTGCCGAGTATCCATACCAGGAATCTACAGGATCATTCAATGTTTCATTTAACATTTCAAATGAAACGGAAAGAAATAAATGTGTATGGGACGTTTTTACTGGCTTTAGCTGGATAAGTCTTAAATCTTTCCAGGGGGAGGGAAACGGTGCTGTTAACTATTCTTTAGGAACAAATTCAGGAACGACTGACCGCTCAGGTTTTATTACTGTAACAAGTGATGGTTCTGAATTAACTCACACAGCAAAACAAATCAATATATTTACATTAGACATAGAAAGTATTCTTGGACAAGGTTCGGTTATTGTAAATGGTGAAAACTATACTGAACCTATCAGATTTAATGCGGGTTTAGATGTCACTATATCCTATGTACCAGCAAATGGATGGTCTTCGGATTCAAATAATCCATCAAGCATTACAATGGACAATAATAAAACCATTACTGTACAGTTTAATCCTAAATTAACAGTAAGCTCTGAAGGTAATGGCCATGTTGCAGTATCTGTTTCTGATATACATCTTGGAGATAATATTTCACTGAATGCTGTTCCAGAGGATGGATGGACATTTAAAAACTGGAAAATAGATTTAACGGGTTCCGAAAACCCGTCTGTAATCGTCATGAATGCTCCTGTTTCCGTTATTGCTGTTTTTGAACCTCTGGGATGGAAAGCAGAAATATCTCTTGAACGTTTGTCCTCAACGAGTATTGCCAGCATTGGCGTTCGATCTGTTGAAGAATCCAGTATTGCAAGTGTTTCCGGAGAATATGCATGTAATCTTGTCATGCCTAAACTTCCGGACTGGAATCCCGAACTTGAAAAAGATATTCGCCTTCAGGGGTTGAGCGAATATAACTGGGTTTTAAAGGTTGACCCTATTGGTAATAATGAAAATCAATCCGATAATGCGATGCTTCGATGGAACCCTGATCTCTTTTCTGAGTATGGTCATTATCTTTTAATTCAGGGATATGCTGAAGATGGTGCGATATTGGTTCCAAATATGCGAACACAAACAGAATTGGAAATTCAAGGAACAGATATTCAATATTTTACAGTTCGTTGGAGCGAAGAAGCCCCTCATCCCACTTTTCGTCTATATGGCGCAGAAGAAATAGGTATAAGCAAGTGCAAAGTTGAAATTGATACTGCCGATACAGTATTTATCAAAGATGCGGCACCCGTATCACCTGACTATACCTGTGATATGGTAATCATCCCAGTACCTGACTGGTTATCACGACTGTCAACCCAGATTTTTATTGAAGGCGAAAATGAATACAATTGGGTTATTCAAGTGAATCCTTCCGGAAATGCTGGTGCTGAAATTGCAACATCCCTGTTGACCTGGGATTTGTCAACTTTTAACGAAGAAGGTGGATTTTGGCAATTAATAAAAGGTTACGATGGCAACGGAGATGTTGTCATCTATGATATGTCAAAAATGAATCAAATGGCCATCACCGGCGGTAATGAAAAGATTCATTACACTATCCGGTGGACCCGATGGGCATATGTTGATCTGAATTTAAAACAAGGATGGAATATGATATCGATTCCTGTTATTCCTAATAATGGTACAGATCTTTCTGAACTGCTTCCTGATAATACGGCTATCTATGAGTTTTCTGGAAATTCCTATGCGAAACCTCTCATGATTGAATCGAATAAGGGCTATTGGGTGAAAGTTCCTGAAGATGTTACTTATCGAATATGGGGCGAACCTGTGGGGCAATTTGCACAGACATTACTCTCCGGTTGGCATTTGATGAGTTCCGGATATGGTAATGTGACACCTGTTGGTACTCCAGAAGGCTGTATAGAAGCTATTTATCAATATTTTAACGGAGAATATCAGGTTTCAGAATCAATTCTTCCTGGCTTTGGCTTCTGGCTTAAAACCAAGGAATCCTGTTTTGTAAAACTGGAATCTTTTTAATGCATTTTATATATTCAGTTGACAGAACAGGAAAAGTGACGTATTGAAATGTTAATTGAATCGTGGCACTTTTTTTGAACGAAAAACGAGTGCCACTGATTCAGCTTATTCACAAAGGATTGTTCAATGAAAAAAAACATATGTTTAATCTTTTGCTTATTTTTTCTTTGTACAGGAATCGCAGATGCTCAGTGGAGTGCCAAAATTTCTGTTGTTGGACAACCATCACCAGGACAAAATAAATCTCAGATTATTATTGGTGAAGGTTTACAATCTGAAAATTTTCCGGCACCACCTGCAGCACCTCAGTATTCTTGTAAACTGGTTATTCCTTCTTCAGATTGGAATTCTTTCCTGTCAAAGGATATCAAAAAACAAGGTGATGAGCTGAAATGGGTTCTTATCGTAAACCCACACGGGAACTCTGGCTTGCCTGTTCCCGTTACAGCAACATTATCATGGGAATCTCATCAATTTGAAAAAGGAAGTTTTGAACTACGTGAAGGTTGGGATGGTCTGGGTAACGTTATTGTTTCTGATATGAACGAAATATCACTCATAAATGTTACTGGCCTTGATAAAGATCAATATTTTACGATTATTCAAAAAAAATAATCACTTTATTTAATTTTAATTCGGGAGATTTTAATAATGATTCGTTTTATGATCTGCTTCATCGTCATCATATTACCAAATGTCTATTCTATTGATAATACTTTTGCTGATTGGCAGACATTGATCCATGGAGAAAGAACCGATACTGGAAACGAATGCTTAAATTCAGTTATTATTGGCGTTAGTAGTGAAGCTGACATTTATGATGCGCCTCCTTCTCCACCACCACCAGATTTCTATTGCAACGTTGTTATCATGCCGCCTGATTTTATTGATCCTCTTAACAGAGATATTCGCGCAGAAGGTGATGATGTTTATCGCTGGATTATCGGTGTGAATCCCAAAGGTAACTTAGGTTTACCTGTTGATGTTACAACAAAAATTAGTTGGACAGCATCGGATTTCAGTGAAGGAAGCGCTATACTCAAAGAAGGATACTCTGGTGTCGGCGAAACCATTATTTCAGATATGAATGCCATATCAAATTTCGAAGTTACTGGTCAAAACTCAAACCAGTATTTTGTTATTGAATATCGCCCGAAAAAACAAAAAACATATGATCTTAAGGATGTTATTTATTTGTTACAAATGTTATCTAAATTTTAATGAACCATAAACAAAATAACAGGAAAGGATTTTAAATGAAGAACAAACTATTTATCGCAATGATATTGATGTTTTTCGGTTTTGTCGGTAATTGTCTTGCATGGCAAACCGAATTCAATGCAGAAGGCCGAATCATTACAGGGATAACCAATAAGTATAGTGCGATTATTGGAGAAGCGGATGCTGAATCAATACTACCATCAGCACCGGCTACTCCGCAATACACAACCTTATTGTATATCAAGTCAACCGAAAAATTATATAAAGATGTTCGGCAAGTGGGACCAACCACTCAAATCTGGACATTATTTTTTGATACCCATGGAAATGTTGGCATTCCAGATGACCCATTTGAAGCCACACTTAGTTGGGATCCATCGACTTTTGGAACTGATGGTACTTACCAATTGATTGGTGGTGAAAATGGTACAGGCGATGTATTGATTGCTGATATGAGAACAACCACTTCGTATACATTGAGTGGGACTGCTGGCGTTTTACTTAGTGTTGTTGTCACTTATGAAGATCAACCCTGCGCTACTGAACATACTATTGAGCTAAGAACTGGATGGAATATGATTGGTACATATGTTGATCCTGATCCTGATCATTGTCAACCCGACATGCTTGATATTGCAAGTTCACTTATAGGTGAAGGTTCTCTCAATAAAATAGTCAACAATGAAGGAAAAAGTGTTGTTAAATTTTTGACTTCCTGGAGAAACAGTATTGGTAATTTTATAGCAGGACAGGGATATCGTGTCAAAGTTTTGAGTGACACAACGTTGACCATCACTGGTGATAAAATCAGTCTTCCTATGAATTTTCCTCTTCAAGCTGGATGGAATATGATTGGTTATCCTTCAGCAAATCCTCAGGATGCCTTAGCTGCTGTTCAGAAACTAATAGATGAGGGCTCTTTAGTTAAGGTTGTCAACAACGAGGGAAAATCTATCGTTAAGTTTTTAACGAGTTGGAGAAACAGTATTGGAGATTTTTTAAAAGGAGAAGGTTATCGCATAAAAGTGTTATCTGATACGAATTTTGATATTAACAAACCTGCCAATACAAATGCCAGAAGTAGACGTTCAAGAACTTTAAGAACAGTACAAACACCCTCACATTTTACAAAAATATGGGACGGTGGTGCGACGAACCCAATGACGATATATGTTATCAGTGCAACAATCAATGACAGCAATTTAGTCAGTGAAAATGAAATAGCAGTGATTAATACGGATTCAATCGTCGGTGCTGAAGTTGTTTCAGGCGAAATATCAATGAATAACCCTTTGGAAATAATCACTTCCAAAGACGATGGAACGGGTAATGGATTTATCGCTGGAAATACAATTGGCTTTAAAATGTGGAATGGAACCAAAGAATGCACAGATATCACAGCATCATATAAGGATTTGGAAGGGAATGCTATTTCAGCGCCTTCATTTACGCCTGATGGTGGCTATATTGTAAGCTTATCCTGCACTCTCCCTGATGATCCTGCTGAAAAACATTGTACTCCTGTATGGGATGGTGGCGCTACAAATCCCATGACACTTTATGCTATCAGCGTCGCTGTCAATGGAAACGAACTCTCCAGTGGAGAAGTCTGTGTCTACAATGGTGACGACTGCGTTGGTGCTTCTGTGCTAAATGGAGTAACATCAATAGATAATCCTTTAGAAATCATTACATCAAAAGATGATGGCACAGGCAATGGGTTTACTCCTGGACACGATATTCTTTTCAAAATTTGGGATGGTCAAAATGAATGTACAAATGTTACAGTGAGCTATATGGATCTTGAAGGTAATTCTATTTCAACACCATCTTTTACAGCAGATGAAGGTTATATTGTTAGTCTATCGTGTGGCGGGACTTCTCCCCCTGAAATTACTTCTATTTCGCCTGATAATGGAGATGTTTCAGGAGGAACTGATGTTGTCATAGCAGGTTCTAATTTTGTTGATGGCCTTAGTGTTGCTATTGGTGGAACGAATGCAACCAATGTTGTGGTGAATTCATCAACACAAATCTCATGCAAGATTCCCCAACATACAGTTGGGGCAGTTGATGTCGTTGTTACAAACCCGGATAGCCAGTCTGACACACTAACGAATGGGTTTACTTATACAGAAGAATCAAATGAACCTCATTGCGTCCCTGTGTGGGATGGCGGCGCTACTAATCCGATGACAATTTACGCCATTAGTGCTAAAGTAAATGGAAACGAGGTGTCAAGTGGCGAGATTTGCATCTCTGATGGTTCTTTATGTGTGGGTGCCGAATCTATTGATGGCGTGTTGACAATAGATGCGCTTTTAGAAATTATAACATCAAAAGATGACGGTACTGGTAATGGATTTACGCCTGGAAATGACATTATTTACACAATTTGGGATGGAGATAAAGAGTGTACCAATGTTACAGCAAGCTATATGGACTTAGAAGGTACACCCATTTCAACGCCAACATTTACACCAGATGAAGGCTATATTGTTTCATTAGCATGCGTAACATCCTCTCCACCAACGATAACGATAACAGGCGCTAATCCTATTACAGTTGAAAAATGTACGACATATACAGAACTCGGCGCAACTGCTACAGACCCAGCTGATGGTGATATTTCCGGAGATATTGTTATAATAAACAGCAATGTTGACCCAAACACAGTTGGCACCTATTCAGTGACATACAATGTTCAGAATTCAAAAGGTGTTTCAGCAGAGGAAAAAGTTCGTGTGGTGAATGTTGTTGATACAACTGATCCTGTAATAACAATACTCGGCGATAACCCAATGATTATTGCTCATGGTTCCACCTTCAATGATCCAGGTGCAACTGCCATTGATCCAAATTGCGAGACCGATCTAACTGATCAAATTAATACCACTGGAAGTGTTAATACTTCAACTCCTGGTGATTATAATATAACTTATTCAGTATCTGACAGTTCTGGTAATTCAGATTCTAAAACAAGAGTTGTTACTGTTTCTGAGCCTTTGGTATGTAATATCAGTGTATCCCCTGCATCACATAATTTTGGATCGTTATTATCTCAAACGACTCAAATATTTACTATATCAAACAGTGGTGATGGCGCTTGTCATATAACCAATATTGCTATTAGTGGCCAAAACGCCTCAAGTTTTGATATTTCAAATGATAATTGCTCAGCTCAAACACTTAACACTAGTGATAACTGTACATTGTCAGTAGTATTTCCAACAGCATCTGCCACAACAGGAGATCATGTAGCAAGTTTAGATATTCCTTCAAATGATCCGGATATTCCCACTTATTCAGTTTCATTGCAAGGTCTTAAAACAGAAAATCCATGCTATCCATTTACCCCACCTAAAATAACATCAAGTTCAATGGATTTGTATGGTGTTATTTATGACAGCGCAGATACAGCTATTAGTGATAATGACGTTGTTGCTGCTTTTGTTGATGATGGAAATGGTGGGCAAATTGTTGTGGGTTGTGGACTTTATGGTGAAAATATGTTGGGAACCTATGGCCTCCACATTTATGGTGATGACGATGTAACAACAGAAAAAGATGGCGTTGCTTCAGATGATACAATCATATTAAAAACATATGATGTTAGCGAAGCAATGGTCTATACAGCTTCAGTTGTTTCAGGCGATCCATCATGGTCTGTCAACAATTTTAAAGAAGTTGATTGGAAAATTCGCATCAAGCAATCTATTCCGCTTGTTGCTGGTTGGAACTTGATTAGCTTTAGCGTTAATAATTGCTATTATGTTGATCAACAACCGACAGTGCCAATGCTGGATGGAATTGAATATATCCAGGTGAGTAGCATTGATGAAATACTCGCATCCTTAAATAATCAATTCCTGTATGTAAGAGGTTTTGATGCGGTCGGTGGTGGAAAAGATTATAATAAAACACCTTTAAGTGACTTAAAATACATGGCAGCAGGTTATGGATATTGGATCAAAATAGATGAAAATGCTGATTTTGATGAAAATGGTTATATTTATCTGGAACTTGAAGGCGTGAATGTCACAGCTTCAAAACAGATATCCTTGAGTGTTGGATGGAATTTGATTGGCCAACTTGGAAATCAAATCAATTATATCCAAAAACCCACTGTACCATTTACGAAAATTGTCATAAATGATTCTCGTGAACCCTTTGCTGTAGAAAATCCTGTAACTGCTGTGTCAGACATTTTTCAGGCTATTGATGGCAGCTACTCTTCCATCAGAGGCTCTGACCTCAATGGTGCAAAATCTTTTTATCCTGCAATTCCTCAAATTAGTGACTTAAGATATACAGGGCCGGGATATGGATATTGGATTAAAATAACTGATGATTCACCTGTAACTTTTACCTGGCAATAAGAATTAAGATAAACAGACTGAGTTTATTATGTAGACTCAGTTTGTTACAAACAGAAAGGAAAACAAAATGCGTACGAATATACTATGTCTTTTGACAGCTTGCCTTATTTTATTTGTTACCCTAAATGTATCAGCCGGAACTATAAAAATTACCGATAGAAATATTGATATTTATGGTTCTTCCAATCAAATTTCACCAGGCGATATAATCACTGTTTATGATTCGGATGATGTTCTATGCGGGAAATTTGAAGTTACCAATGCCGGTCAATATGGTGTAATTCATATTTATGGTGATGACATAACATCACCAGATATTGATGAAGGGCCTGTTTCCGGAGATGTTTTATCCATTTATCTTAATGGAATAAAGGTAACCCCCACAAACATTGAAGAACTGGTATGGACAAGAAATGGTGATTTGATTCAAGTTGACTTTTAACAACTTTTAATGACATGATGAAGCATATCCAAATGGGTTAAAGCAAAATATTGTTTTTAATTCATTGGATATGCTATATTATTTATAATAAAAGATTTAAACACGTTGAATAAAATGAAAATAAAACGAATATGTTTGATATTAGTAAGTGTTTATTACTTATTTGCATTCCATTCCTTTGCTGCGGATGAAACACATTTTCCAAAACCAAACTTACAACCTTCCTGGTGTAAATATGCAGGCAAATTAATATTTGATAATAACGTCCCTGCAGTCGACGACGAAGACGAAGTTGGGGTATTTGTTAAAGATAATAACGGTAACGACATTTGTATAGGCTCATGCGTTATTGGCAAGACATATCCAGGTTATTTCTATGTAAGTGTTTACGGTGATGATCCTAAAACCACTGATATAAAAGAAGGGGCTTATGAGCAAGAAAATCTTCTTTTTAAAGTATGGGATAGAAATAAATGCAAAGAATATACTGTTTTTAATATATCTTCGAACTCTTTTTCTGGTATGGAATTACCCTCTGTTCCACCAATATATGTTGAAACAAGACAATTTGCCGAGCTAAATCTATATGTTTCAACTGATGACGATGATAATATTTTACCTGGTGATATTAATAAAAACTGTCGTCTGGATATTAAAGATATTATTGAAATACTAACCAATCTTTCTAATTAGTGACTTAGATGATTTCCGGAAACAAATATACCCGGTAAATAAAATTTTTTATCAAAAGGAGAAAATTATGAAAAGGATGTATTTTTTTGTAGGACTTATTTGCTTACTTGCATTTAATTCATATGCTGGTGTTACTCACTTTTCTCAACCTGAATCACAACCTCTGTGGTGTAAATACGCAGGTAAAGTAACTTTAAATGGTGTTTCGGCGGTTGATGGAGATGATGAGGTCGGTGTTTTTGTAAGTGATGGCCAGGGAGGTGAAATCTGTATTGGATCAGGTGTAATGGGTGATACATTATCTGGTTATTATTATTTTAATATTTATGGAGATGATGCATCCACTTCTGAGATTAAAGAAGGAGCTTCCAGTAATGAAGAACTGATATTTAAAGTATGGGACAAAAGTGCTGATGAGGAATTTGTTATTTCTGATATCTCTAATCAGACTTTTACAGGCCTGACGTTACCTGCTCTCCCTCCTGTTTTTCAAGATGGTAAAACATTTGGTGAGTTAAATTTAAGTAAGAGAGATGTCATTTCTTTGCAATGGTATGCAGCAACACAATCCATCAGTGAATCTGCTGGAACCATCCTTTTAACCGCTGTGTTGACTTCTGCTTATACTGAAAACGTTGATGTTACATATACTGTATCTGGTTCTGCCGTTTATGGTGAGGATCACAATCTTGCTGATGGTTCTTTGACTGTTAACACCGGTAAAACAGCGCAATCTATTTCAATTGACATTACAGACGATACAACCACTGAAAATACTGAAACTATTATTGTTACGATGGGAACACCAACAAATGTTGAACCAGGGGCCATAACCGTTCATACTATTTCAATTATTGATAACGATCTTCCCACTGTTAACTGGTCATCAGCTTCCCAGGATGTCGATGAATCGGTTGGAACTGTCACTGTTACAGCAACATTAGATAAAGAAAATCCTGTTGCAGACGTTATCGTTCACTATAGTGTTTCCGGAACTTCAACCAGTGCGGATCATAATGCTGAATCTGCTACGCTTACAATTACATCCGGAAATACCAGTGCCTCAATACCAATTTCAATAATTAATGATCAACTGACTGAAAATAACGAAACCCTCATCATTACAATGGACAATGTTGAAAATGCTGATACGGGTGAAACAACTGTCCATAACATTATAATTAATGATAATGATGTCCCAACTGTCAACTGGTCATTGGAAACACAACTTGTTGATGAAGGTGTTGGCTCAGTTACAATAACTGCAACACTGGATGAAGTAAATCCAAGAGAAGATGTGACCATCAGCTATACAATCGGTGGTACTTCAACGTATCCTGATGATCACAATGCAGCTGATGGAACCCTTACAATCATTTCTGGAAATACCACTGCTACTAGAACATTTACAATTTATGATGATACATCAGTAGAAGAAAATGAAACTCTGATCGTTACTATGAGTAATGTCACGAATGCCACTAAGGGCTCAACAGACATTCAAACCATTACGATCAATGACAATGATGTTCCAACTGTCAGCTGGTCACAGGAAACACAAACTATTGGTGAAGATGCTGGCACAGTTACAATAACAGCAACACTGAATGTTCCCAATCCCAAAGATAATGTTAGCATCAGTTATACAGTCGGTGGTACCTCAGAGTCCCCTTATGACCATAATGCTGATGATGCCACTATTACAATTACTTCCGGAAATACTACTGCTGTCACAACATTTACAATTAATGATGATGCACTCGTAGAAAAAAACGAAACATTGATCGTTACTATGAGCAATGTCACCAATGCCACTAAGGGTACACCAGACACTCAAACCATTACGATCAATGATAATGATGTTCCAACTGCCAACTGGTCATTGGAAACACAAAATGTTGATGAAAATGTTGGAACTGTTACAGTAACAGCAATACTGGATGAATTAAATCCAAGAGAAGATGTGACCATCAGCTATACAATCAGTGGTACTTCAGAGAATCCAGATGATCACGATGCTGTTGATGGAACCATTACAATCATTTCCGGAAATACCTCTGCTTTTACTGTATTTACAATTAATAATGATACATCAGTAGAAGAAAATGTAACTCTGATCGTTACTATGAGTAATGTCACAAATGCTACTAAGGGCTCAACAGACACTCAAACCATTACGATCAATGACAATGATGTTCCAACTGCCAACTGGTCATTGGAAACACAAAATGTTGATGAAAATGTTAGAACTGTTACAGTAACAGCAACACTGGATGAATTAAATCCAAGAGAAGATGTGACCATCAGCTATACAATCAGTGGTACTTCAGAATACCCTGATGATCACAATGCGGTCGATGGCACTATTACCATCACTTCCGGAAATACCTCTGCTTTTACTGTATTTACAATTAATGATGATACATCAGTAGAAGAAAATGAAACTCTGATCATTACGATGAGCAATGTCACAAATGCCACTAAGGGCTCAACAGACACTCAAACCATTACGATCAATGACAATGATGTTCCAA
>Ga0272440_1000199_pt1 | contig 50266 bp, 50 predicted proteins | sample SSMMMBAug17_FD_192440 | JGI IMG/M metagenome (GOLD analysis project Ga0272440, IMG submission 192440) | Marine sediment archaeal communities from Little Sippewissett salt marsh, Falmouth, MA, United States - SSM-MMB-Aug17 | ecosystem: Environmental > Aquatic > Marine > Wetlands > Sediment ...
GTTCCAGAGAGAATAACACCAATGGCTCTCTCTTGAAAATCAGCTGCAAGTGTACTAAAGAAGTAGTTTACTGAGGGTTTTGGGCTAAAAGCCTGGTCAATGTTTTTAAGGTATATACGTCCATTACTTACGGATATGTCTGTATTTTCGGGAGTCATGTAGATTGTTTTAGATTTAATTATCATTCCGTTTTGAATCTCAATAACGGGAATATTTGTAATCCTTGAGAGTAGTTCTACCATCATACTTTTATGCGTAGGACTAAGGTGCTGCGCAATAATATAAGAGCAGTTCTCTATCTCAGGAAGATTTGCAAGCATAATCTGGAGTGCCTCTAAACCTCCTGCACTAGATCCAATCCCAACAACAACCAACTCTCTTGACATTGTACAACTCTCCTAAATTTAACATTGTTAATAATTATATCTTGTTTTTAATTTATGTGATAAAAGTAGTGCTGAGTATTGAGGCAAATTGTATTTAAAAAGCTTTTTGGAGGAGCTAAAATAGAGGTTTATGGTGGACAGCTAGGGATTCGAACCCTAGATAGGTTGCCCTATACCCGCGTTCCAGGCGAGCGCCTTCGACCACTCGGCCAGCTGTCCATATAAGTGAGAGCCGAAATTATACAAACCCAAAGCCCAAAAGAGTCTTAAAACATCCCTTAGCTCTTTCATAGCTACAATTTGGTAGCATAACTTCTCACAAAAAAGGAGAGAGTGTGAAGTATGATTTTTCTGCAGCCTTACGTAACAGCAGTATGCTTTTAGATGAGTTTACCGAGAGGTATACAAGTTATGTTCTTTTGGATGAAGAGGCACTTCCAACCAAAGCACAGCAGATTTATGCGGAGATATTTACTCTTTTTACAAAAGAGTTTTTAAAAGAAGATCTTTTTAAGTTGTGTGCGTCTTTGGCAGAAGAGAAGGTGGCCGAGGGAATCCCTTACGTAATCATCTCTAATGAACTTCATAGTCTCATGCAGATGCTCATGCTCCAAGTACAGCAAACAGAGCAGAGTGGCGAGCGTATTTTAACTCTTTTTGAACTTTTTACTCATGTCAACAATGTTGTCGCAAAGGTATATTTAAACCGTTACGTAGAGAGTCTCATCTCTTTAAATAGCGTCCGAAGAAACTCTCTAAGCGACTTAGTTGAAAAAAATGTTATCAAACATTATGAGTCGCATCTTATCTGGCTGAGTGCTTTGGCGCAACAGATAAAAGAGGAGAGAACTGAAGTGAGTGTTGAGCTTAATCCTTGCAGATGTGCCTTTGGAGAGTGGATGCAAAACGAGGCAAAACTTGTTATTAAAAATAACTCTAAATATGCCAGCATTGACACTATTCATAAAAACTTGCATCTTTTGGCTCAAAAGATTGTCACGCTCATCAAAGAGGGAGAGTATCATATTTTACTTAACTACCTTGAGAAGTGTGAACTTATCTCACTAAGTATTGGTACAGAATTAGCACTTATTGACAATGTTATTATTAACACCAAAATTACAAAAGACTCCTTAACAGGAGCGCTTAACCGTCAAGCTTTAGGAACTGTTTTTCAAAGTCACTACGACTTGGCGCTCGCAACAAGTAACAGTTTTATTTTAGCTATTTGTGATCTTGATAATTTTAAATCCATTAATGATACTTATGGACATTTAGCTGGAGATGCAGTTTTAGAGGCTTTTGTACGTGATGTAAAAAAGAGCTTACGTAACTCTGATGTCATAGTACGATACGGTGGAGAAGAGTTTGTGCTTATGCTTCCATCCATAACTGCACAAAAAGGATTTGAGGTTTTAGATAGCTTACGTAAGAGTTTTGCGCAGATTTGTGTGAACTTTGGAAAAGAGCAGATAGGAGCAAGTGTGAGCATAGGAATGGTAGAGATAAAACCTGTTGATGAGCACAAAAAAGAGTTTTTAGATAAGTACCTTATACAGGCTGACCAGAAGCTCTACCTTGCTAAAGAGAGTGGAAAAAATAGGGTAGTGCTTTAAAGTAGATAGTAACTCAACTCCATCTCATCTAAAAGAGTATCACTCTTTATCTCATGCCCGAGCGCATAGTAAAAGAGTGCTGGAGTGGCTGCTGTGTAAAGGTCTTTTGAGGCTGCTATTGTCTGAACTACTGCAGCATCATTTTTAGCAAAGTCACACTTCATATAGAGTGCTTTTTGTTCATAGCTTAAACTCGCAAAGAGTTTTTTGAGTTGCTCTTGGAGTAGGCTCTCCTCAGTACTTACATAAAGAATGTTGTTTACATTTGGACGCATAAGAATTGTCTCGCGTAGTCTATCTGCTATGAGTAGTGCTGTTGCAAGGCTAAAGCCTCCCCCTAAAACTATCTCAAAGCGTTTGCTTGCTTCAACCAAAAATCCAGCTAAAAATATGAGCGTTTTAGAAGAGTTTTCTTCAAGTAAAGAGAAGAGATTCTCCTCTTGTAGAAGTAGCTCATTCACAAACGCTTCACTCTTACGTAACTGCTCTTTTTGCATACTTCCTATGATGAGTGCTGACCCCATAAGCTCATAACTGCGACCAAAATCCATACCGGCTGTAAAAATAGCCTTGGCATCATTTTGAGGTGGAGTATGGAGTGTTGTTTTACTAAAAGGCGCTATGCGGTTGAGCGTATGTGCAAGCAGAAGAGGCGTTTTTACAAAAGCTTCAAACGAGAGCAGTTTTTCTAATGAGAGACTTTGTGGGGACTCTTCAAATAGTAGTAAGAGGTCATAGTTGGATGAAGTAGTTTGCATTTTAATTTATCCCGTATATTCATAATATTTCATATCTACAATTAAGTTTTTTAGTAGTGAAAGTATACTACTATTTATTATGCAAAAATATTCTAAAGCACATCTTTACATCGTTGGAGTCATTGTTCTTATCTGGATTGTTCTTGAGAGCATATTTTACTCTATAGCAAAAGAGGCGCAAGAGGAGTATGAAGCAAATATAGTTTCACAGGCACATTACTTTTATGAAGAGATACAAGGCATTTGGAATTGGAGCCTCTCTTTAAAGGGTCTTTATGCCCCTTCACAAGAGCTTCCAAAACTTCCATATCTCTCTTTAGGAACCATAAGTTCACAAGTAGGTGAGCTTGAGCGACTCTCTCCTGTAGCTATGATACATCTCTTTAGTCAAGGCGCTAAGAGTGACTTTTTGCGATATAAGATTTTAAGTAATACACCGCTAAATCTACAAAATAGAGCTGAAGGTTTTTATGCTAAATCACTCTTGGAATATAAAGAAGATGGTGGTAATGAAGCAAAATATGAGTTAGACAAAGAGGCGCAAAGACTACATTATATTAAACCCCTTTACGTAACAAAACTCTGCATAGAGTGTCATAAAAATCAAGAAGATACAATTGGAGCTCTTCGCGGCGGTATTTCGGTAGATATGGATGCAAGTTTTATCATAAAAAGAGTGGAGATTGTTTGGAGAAACTTCTTTTTTGTGTCTTTTATTTCTGCTGTTTTTGTCGGATTTATAATCTATTTTATTTTAAATATGAACAGACAAAAGCTCAGTTATTTTTACAAAAGTATGGAGCTTGAAAAGGGTCTTGAGAAGAAGGTAAAAGAGCTCAATCAAGTACTTTTTGCTTCTGGTCTTGGGTACTGGGAGTGGGATCTTGTGACTGGAGAACATAAGGTAGATAGCGAGTGGTTGAAGATGTTGGGACTACAATCAACAGAGCTTGAAGATGTGTCACAAGACTGGAGTGATCGTATTGAGCCGAGTGATAGAGAAGCAATTATGCCTACTATACAAAAAGCTATAGAGCATAAGGGTTCTTATGTTGTTGAGTTTCGTATGCGTCATGCAAAAGGGCACTATATTTGGATTCAGGGGTCTGGTGGTGTAACGGAGTTAGATGCGGATGGAAAAGCAGCAAAACTCTCAGGAACGCATCAAGATATAACACAAAGAAAACTGCTTGAGATAGAACAAAAGAGCAATGAAGGTTATCTAAGTACCTTGTTTGAGCATAACCCAAATATTATTTTAGTAACAGATGGGGAGAAGATTGTTCAGGTAAACAACGCCTTTTTTAGGCTCTTTAGCGAGTATGACTCTCTAGAGGATTTTATGCAAGAACATAAGTGTATCTGTGAGTTTTTTGTTGCAAAAGAGGGGGATGAGTTTATTCGTAATGCTCCCGATGTTTGGATTGAAGATGTCTTAACGATATCTGAACCGATTGTAAAACTTGAGTATAAAAAGCGAAGCTACTACTTTGCAGTCTATGCAAAAAAACTCTACAAAGATGAGGGGCTTCGCATTATTATTACTTTTAATGACATTAGTGAGATTTATGCGCTGAGAGAGCGTTTTGAAAAACTTTCAACCATAGATGAACTTACTCAGATTTACAACCGTCGACACTTTAACCGAGTCTTTACACAAGAGACAAACAGAGCAATGCGTGAGGAACATAGCTTCTCTTTGGCTATTATGGACATAGATAACTTTAAACTCTACAACGATACTTATGGACATGATGCTGGAGATGCAGCCTTGGTAGAGTTTTCATCAGCTGTAGACTCACTTGCAAAACGCTCAAATGAGTTCTTTTTTCGTCTTGGCGGCGAAGAGTTTGGCGTTATATTTTCTGCAAAAAGTTATGAGGAGTCTTTGAGCTACCTAGAAGAGATTATGGATGTTGTTCAAAAGCTTAATATCTATCATGAAAAAAATCTGCCGAGTAAACGATTCACGATATCCATAGGTTTAGCTTACGTAACACCACAGAGGCATATGGATATGAAAAAAATCTACAAAGAGGCTGACTTAGCACTTTACCGAGCAAAACAAAACGGAAGAAATAGAGTGGAGTCCATTAAACTTTAGTCCTCTTGCTCATCAAGTGAACATCCACTCATACTCTCTCTCCAATCAGGCGAGAAGTTTTGAAGTATAAATTTTTTATGATGGGGGATAGAGCATTTGGTGCAGTCTTGATGCATTGCATCGCCATACGTTGCAACACTTCCATCTTTTGCCTCTATGGAGCAGTAGCTGTAGAGTGTTTTTTCTCCAACTTTTTTTACTCCCTTGTCACTAAAGCGAAAGTGTGGACAGGCACAAAGATAGCAGTTGAGCTTTTCGATGTCGTGACACTTCTTATTTTCTTTGTAGAGCAGACAAAACTCCGGCTCTTTTACAACCATATTGTCAAAGTCAAAATACTCTACGATTTGCTCTTGAGTGTAGCCTTGCTTTTGTAGTTTTTCAACTATTGTTTTGTGCTTGTTTGAAAAAATATCATACCACTGGGCGTAAGTCATGACTCACTCCTAAAAGATATAAACAGTGCTCTAATAATGAGTAGCTCTAATATTAAAAGTAAAAAGTGAATAGCATATACCTGCTGCTCTTTGTCGCTGATGCTGTAAAAATACTCCAAAGACTCGTAAAAAAGGTAGGCTAAAAACATTCCTGCTAAGTAACCTTTTTGTTTTGCTACATCTACAAACTCTAAAGCTTTTGCCTTACGTAAGAAGAGTGTCTCTGCACGAATGAGGTAGGAGCCAAAGGTAAAGGTTATCTGGTAACCCACATAGTAGATGAGAGCTGTTACGTAAGAGTAGGAGAAGAGTAAAAAGTAGAGCAGTACAAGCAGTAAGATACCCTCTACAAAAAGAGAGATTTTAAAAAATGCGTCGATGTTTAAAATCTTATAATAGAACTTTGCCAAAAACAGCATAGCAAGGGCTAAGGCAATCCCACCAATGCTGTAAACAGACGGCATAAGAGGAGTGTAGAGAATAAATATACTCCCAACACTAGCCCCAAGAAAAGTGGAGTTTAAAAACTTATAGTTGATAAACTCTCTGATGCGTAGTTGCATATTTTACCTTTTAGTACTTTAGCTTTATACCTGCGTATCCAGTTGTGACATAATTGATTGGATAGATTTTGTCATCACCAATCCAAATGCCGTTACTCTGATTAAAAAGATTGTTAATTCTAGCAAAAACTTCCCAACCTTTTTGAGCATATGTGAAACTTAGGTCCGTAGAGTAAAAAGCATCTTGCTTTTGTGTAAAACTGTTGTCAAAATCTTCAGCTGCATAGGCCGCTGAGCGATAAACTTGAATCAGTGAGAGTGTTGTGGCTTCATTTGGAAGGTAGTTGACTTTTGCTTTGAGAGTGTGGTCTGAAACACCAGGAAGTTTATTGCCTGAGTAGTCTTGGCCATTTTCAATCTCTTCATCTATGATAGCTTGAACATAATTGTAGTTCAGTGTTACATTGAAGTTTTGGTTGAGGAGGTATTTATCATAAAAATCCAGGCCATATTTATGCGACTTGTCTAGGTTTGTATTTTTAGAGTTTACATAAGTAGGATCAGCATAATAATAAATCTCATCATTAAGAGCTACATAATAGAGTGAGAGTTTTAACTTATTGTTCGTTTGAATGTTTGAATATCCTAGGGTAAAGCTATCACTCTGTGAAGGTTTGACGTACCCTAGATAAGCATTACTTCCAAAGTAGCTAAACATTCTATCAAGTGATGCTGTCTGGTAGCCATGTGCATAGTTGGTAAAGAGTGAGCTACCTCTACTTAAAAGATAGTTTGCTCCTAACTCAATACCGTGTAAGTTTTCACTCTCATTCTCTCCAGCAGACTCAGTAAACCTCATTGTCTCAAGTCTATACCCGGCTTTGAGTGTCAGCTCATCTATGTAAAATTCAGACATAACATAGAGTGCTGTGTTCTCTTTTTTCATAAGAAGATTTGCGCCGTAGTTGTTCTCATAATCTAAGTCTGCGTAAAATCCATCAACTCCTGCTTTAAGTGCAAAGAGTTCCTTTTTGTAATTTATGTAGCTATTAAACTCTTTATAGTTGTATAGCGTTTTAGCATCTGAGAAGTAAGCTGGAATGGAGTAGAGTGATTTTTTAGTCTCATTGGAGAGTTCCATATGCAAAGAGAGTTCACTGCTTAGTTTATAATTAAGACCGGCATTTAGCACATTTGAGTCAAATTTTTGTTTTGCAAAATTTGATGGTAATCCATAGTCTGTACCTTGTTGTAGAGGATTTTCTTTATATTCACTTTCTGTCATTGGTCCTGCATATATAACATCAGTTTTTGTAAACATAGCACCAGCTAAAAGCTCAAAGTCACTATTTACATTATATGCAAGGTTTATAGAGGCTGTTCCTAATGAGTTAGCATCTTTATTTCCTTGGCTGTCTATATCTCTTATTCCATCACTACTCTGAACTTCTCCATTTGCATTTAAACTAAATGTAGAATCACTATGCCCAAGATAAAAAGATGCGTCATTGAGATTGTAGTTGCCTTTATAAAAAGAGATCTCTTTGTTATTACTTTGTTTGGTAGTTATGTTAATAACACCAGCGTTAGCGCCATCTCCACCAGTCACAATGCCGCTTGACTTTATGATCTCTATTTTCTCGATTGTTGATGGAGCAATTGATGCAAGAAGTTGGGAGACCATATCTACATTGTTCATACGTCTGCCATTTACGGTTACAACAATGTTTTGATACCCATCACCGACGCCATATCCATGTAGATCAAGTTTTTGTGAGTATGGATTCCCATAAGCACTTGTGGCAAATATTGAGGTTTCAGTAGCTAAAAACTCATATATGGTCTGGACATGTGCTTTTGCAATATCTTGTGAAGTGTATATCTCAACTGCATCAGTTGAGCGAAGTTCATCAGTTTTTATAGCAGTAGAAGTTATCTCTATTGGTTTGAGTGTATGCTCTGCTGCGTTCAGTGAGCTCAAAAGAGCAACTGTAAGTAGTGATAATGGTAATGTTTTTTTCATGTTTTTCCTTAAAAATAAAACGTTTGTGTTAGTGTTAGTTATGTGTGTGTTACGTAAGAGTTTTAAGGTTGTGGTGGTGAGGCTATTTTTATGGTGAGTGGTTTACCGCTGAGGGTAGCAAGAGAAGCACCAAGCGCTACAATTTTGAGTTGCGATATGTAGGCTTGAATGGCTGCTAAGGTAAAGTAGTTTCTACCGAAACCTTTAGGTTTGTACATTACTTCTCTTTAAATTTTTTTCGCCATTGTAGCAAAAAAGACTTAGAGACTATTTTGCCTCTATTTTTCTTCCATTTGTAGCTTGTACTGGTCTTTCATTGTTTTTGTAGTATTTACGTAACTCTTTGAGTTGTGCTTGAGAGATACTTGCTGTGTCTTTTAAGATGTACCACTGCACCTGCTCTGTACATGGAGGTGTTGTAAATGAACCTTTGTAGTGGTAGTAGTGGTTCACATCCTCTGGCATTAAATCTTTTGGATTGACATGAATACTTTTTCCTGTGTTATCTAAAATGTTTTGTAGTGCTTCGTTTTTCTCTCCGACCTCAAACATAACTGCAACTACAGCTACCATTCCATCTTTTGCAAGGTGTACAAAGTGTGCAACCGCGTTGTAACGTCTACCATCAACTGTGTGCTCACTCATACCGTGAAAGTGAAACTGGTTGAGTTTGTACTCTTTACCATGAAGTGTAATGTATCCGCCATCTACCGGTGTTACTTTTATGGCGTGTCCGTTATCTACAATGTTACAAACACTGTCGTGATCATCATGTATGGCTACAGAGTAGCTTTTATCGAGTTGGATTGTCTTTTCTGTCTCAATGTTAATAGGTGACTGCTCTTTGCCTTCTTTACAGATTTTGTTAAACTCTCCCCAGTGCTCTGGACCATGTTTTTCGTAGTCCCAGTGTGCATCGACACCGGCGAATGCTAGTGTTGCACTGAGTGAAAGTGCTATAGATAAGTGTGTGATGATTTTCATCAATTCTCCCCTTTAAATAAAATGGCAACCATTATACGTAAAGATTACTTAAGTTATTGCCTAGGCTTACGTAAGCCTAATAGATTATCTGCTAAACTTTTCCTTATGAAACTTTCACACCTCAAACAGATTGTTAGCTATTTACAAGATTTCCAAAAAATCTCTGCCATATACAGAGTTGCAGATACAACCATAAAAATTGTTTTTGACAAAGATGAAACACTCTACTTTAACATGCAACGATCTAACTCTAGCATCTACAAGGCACCTGAGTTTGGACGCTCAAAAGTTTACAATGCTCCTTTTGACGTCATACTCTCAAAACGTTTTAACCGGGCAAATATTTTAGATGTATCCTTACGTAAGGGTGACAAAATAGTTCGTTTTAAAACAGCCCTCTCTTCTGCTTACAAAGAGGAGATAAGCTATTTACAGTTTGAGTTTACAGGAAAGTACACAAATGTCATCATTCTTGATGCAAATGATGTGGTTCTTGAAGCACTTCGCCATGTTGATCTCTACTCTTCGTTTCGTGAAGTACGTGTCGGACAAAAACTGCTAGATGTTCCTACCGCTCCCTATGAAGCAAAAGAGTATCCTCTGAAAAGCGTAGAGGATTATTTGTACTCCGTTTATGAAGAGCAACAGCTAACAAAACTTGAAAATATCAAAAAGCAAAAAGTAGCTCTTTTAGAGAAAAAGCTTAAAAAACTCAAAAAACTCTACGCAAAACTTGAGAGCCAAGACTCCCTTGAGGGCGAAGCAAAAGAGTATGAACACTATGGAAACCTTGTGCTCTCGAATGTGCATAACATTCAACCCTATTCGCAAAAACTTCTCTTAGATGACTATGATGGGTCTAAAGTAGAGATTGAGCTTGATAAAGTCTATGCGAGTGCTTTTATGATAAGTGAGAGTTTTTTTAAACGCTCTAAAAAAGCAAAACAGCGAGCCAAACACTTGCACATAGAAGAGGAGTCCCTAAACTCAAAAATATTGCACATGGAGCGATTTATCCATACTGTAAAAGAGGCAAAAGATGCTGCTAAGATAGAGATGCTTTTTCCAAAACAGGTGCAAGGCAAAAAGAGCAGGGTTGATGACTCCATAGAGGTTTTTTGGGTAGAGGGTTATAAGGTACAGCTTGGAAAAAACGAGAGAGGCAACATAAAACTGCTACAGAGTGCTAGAGCTAAAGATGTCTGGCTACACCTTAAAGATATGCCATCCACTCATGTTATAGTAACAACAGACAAGCAAAATTTACCGCTAAATGTCATAGAGAGTGCAGCACGTTTGTGTGTAGAGTTTAGTACAACTTCAAAAGATAGGTTTTTAGTCGATTATACTCAAAGACGTGAAGTAAGTATCCAGCATGGAGCAAATGTGCTTTATAATAAGTACAAGACTATTGAGGTGGATACAAGGCATTAGTTTTCAAAGAAAACTCTTTAGACGCCTCAGCGGCGTTAGCGAAGTAAAAGGGACTTGTTCCTTTTATGGATAAATAAATGGAGGGTTTCCTTCATTTTCGAAGAAAATTAAGGTAAAAAATGGCTATTGGACCAATTGGAAATGCAATTTTTGTAAATCAGATGACACCTGCTGCAACTGCACTGCAAAATGCACATAATAATAGAATTGAGTTTCAAAACATGGTTGCACAGGCTGCGATAAATGAGAGAGAAGAGAAGGTCTTAGAGGTACGTCCTGCTGAAGAAAATCAAGAGATAGACCCTGAGAGAGAGCATCAGCGTGATGAGGCAGACAGAGAAAATGAGCGTAGTAAAAAACGTACAAGCGAGGATGAAGAGGAAGATGAACCGGCCCAGACGCCGATTCATAAGTTAGACATTACAGTTTGAATTACTCAGTAATATTTTTAAGTACTGATTCAAAGTCATTTTGTGCTTTCATAAGTTCATCATGCGATGCCTTATCTTCAACTTTTGCTGAACTCATCCAGTTGTAAACAGCTGGGAATCCCATAACAACTTTATCTTCATCTTTTTTCTTATATAGCATCGTTGTACATGGAGCAAAAGCAGAAGCTTCCGGACGGCTTTTTGCAACCGTGTAGATAACTGGTAATTTACAGATAGAGTATGTCATGTAAAAGTCAAAGTTTGAGTTTCCTGATGCAACTAGCTCAGCATTTAAGTCCATTGAAGCTGCAATGATGAAGCCATACGGTGCAAAGTCAGCTTCAAATACCATCTCTAAATTGTCTGTCACATCTTGCCACTCTTCACCATCAAGTTCAAGCTCATAGAGTGTTACAAGTTCACGAGACTCTTTAAGACTGTCTTCGCTAAGCGTCACTTTTGCATTTGGTAGTGCAATTTTAAGCGCTTTAATAAGGTCACTCTCAATACTTTTAAGAAGAGGAGTTTGAATCCCTAAAATCTTCTCTTGAGCCTCAGATGTTAAAATAGAAACATGCAGCGTTGATTCATTTTTTGCTTGGTAGATACCAACTCCCATTGGTGTAAAAACACCTGCTTGTGGGTAAGTGTTGACAAGTTCTGGAGTCAGTGCTTTGTGGTGAATTGTCATAAGCGTAAAGATACTAAAAGTCGTCTCTTTAAACTGTTTTGTAAAAGGACCATTCATGTTGGAGTTTAGGTCAACAGAGAAACCATTTGCTATGAGTGTTTTTTTGATGGTCTCTGGAGTAATGGCTCCACTTTTGTTCTCTACGCTAAAGAGGTGCAAATCACCTTTTGCTTGAAGGTTCATAGCACATAAAAGTGCGGCAATAAGGAGGAGTAGTTTTTTCATGTGTCTTTCCTATGGTTTAATGTAAATCCAACCCTTTTGAACGCTCTCAAGAAGCTCAACAACACCTGCTGTAACTATCTCTGAGCCTTCTACAAGGTCTTCTTCTTTTATCTTAAGTGTTCGCATAGTGTTTCCACAAGCGATGAACTCGACTTCATACTGCATGAGTGCATCGACACGAACAGCGGTTGCTGGTACATGCTTGTTTAGGAGTGCTATTCCTTGAGAGTAGGCAACGATTTTCATCTGTACATTCTCAGGCCCATAGAACTTTAAAACATTGTTTGCAACACTTAAAATGTGATCTAGAGCATGCTCGCTTCCCTCTGTAACAGAAAAGACAATCTTTCGTGGATTGTCAAATGAGGGTTTAGGCTCTGCGTACTCTGTATCTGCAAGTGTGAGAGTACAAAAGAAGAGTAAAATTAGCGTAAAATATTTCATGGTTTGGCTCCTTATTTTATAGCAGTTGTGAGTTCTTTAAAGTCTTTTTCACTCCATGAACCTGGGATTTTTTTGAGGATGTTTTCATCTTTGTCTACAAATATAAATGTCGGAGTGAAATGCACTTTTAAGCCAAGTGGGAGTGTTTCTTTGTCTAGATTTATTTTTACAGGAATGAACTTTTCGCCCAGGTACTTACTCATCTGGGGCTTACGTAAGACATCACGTTCCATATCTGTGCAGTAGTGACAATTTGTGCGAACTACATCTATCATAATGGTTTTGCCATTTATTTTTTGCAGCTTTCGTGCCTCTTGGTAGCTTGTAAACTCTAAAGCTAAAAGAGTACAAGAGAGAAAGAGGAGAGAAAAAAGAGTCTTACTCATCTCCCCACTCCAACATTCTGTAAGCTATTTCCACATTTTGTCTATGCATAACATCGTAGAGTTTTACATCTTTAAAGGCAAGCATTGTCACAATGTTTAAAATCTCTGCTATATCTACACCATTTTCGAGGTGCTCAGAGACTTCTGCTTGAAGTTGTGTTAAGTAGTTGTAGGTCATATCAAGTGCACTTTTATCAACCAAAGAGCCGTGCCCTCCTACAATATACCTTGTATCTAAAACACGAACTTCATCGAGAGCATCTATCCACCCTTGCAGACTCCCATCTCTAATGGAAGGAATACGGTCATTAAAGACAATGTCTCCTACGAAAACTATTTTTTTACTAGGAATGTAAACGTAAAGATCACTTGCGGTATGAGCTTTGTGATTTACATGTATTATTTCAACTTTTTTTCCACCAATATCAAGCACTTTTTTATCACTTACATAAAGCTCTGGATGTATCTGCTCTGTGCCCTTATAAGCTTCAGCTGAGATACGCTTTTGCATACGTGTAGCAGTCTCAATTGGTAACTCTTTAAAACCATCAGCGCCTATTATCTTGGCACCTTGCTCTTTAAAGTAGCCATTGCCGAGCCAGTGGTCATCGTGAATGTGTGTGTTGATTACGTAAGCTATTGGAAGATCTTTTATAGCTCTCATTTTTGCGTATGCTTGCGAAGCATAAGTGTATGTAGAACCGCTGTCTATAACTAAGTAAGCACTTCCCATGTCAACAAAACATGAGTTGGAGATATTGCCGTTGTTATGCTTATCCATCACCTCTGAGTGTCCAAAAAAGCAGTGAGTATTCGCACCCATAAGCTCTTTTGGTTGTAACTTGTAATCAAAAGCGAGGAGGAGAGAATTGATAAATAAAAAACTCAGTAGTTGTAATTTCAAAGCATAACTCCTTAAGTGGTGCTACCTCTTAGAAGAGGTAGTTAAGTTCAAAACGGTACTCGTTGTATGAGTCTTTATTAGTACCATCAACTCTATCTTTAGCATCTACTAAACCAACACGGATTTTTGCGTAAAGGTCAGGCGTAACATTCTGACGGAAGTCCATATGTAAGATATTGCTATCTGCTTGCACACCACCAGTTCCTTGTTTTGCTTCATCAAAGTCTTGTAGTGCAACACGAGCAAGTGCGCTAAAGCCAGGTACTAGACCAGCTTTACCAAAGTCGTAGTTTACTTCAGCAGCTGTTGTTTTTGTGTTTGCTCTCCAGTTGTACTGAGCCATTGCACGTGTATAACCACCTGTTGGGAATCCACGCCATGGAGCAACGATATCTGCTTCATCTCCAACTTGAGAGTAACCAACCTGTGCTTTCATTGGACCTTTTTTAAGTACCAAACGAGCCATCGCAAGCGAAGCATCTAAAGAGTCACCAGTTTTATATCCACTAGCGGCAGCATTAGCAGCGTTGACATTACCACTTAAGCTGGCACCACCAACTTCACCACCGCCATTGTCCATTTGGTGCATGTAACGGATACCTGGCGTAAGTGAATATCCACTACCAAGGTCAATCTGGTAGTTTACTTCACCTGTAATTGAAGATAATACATCCGGGACGAGACCATATGTTACATCAACTTGAAGTCCTTCAATAGATGTGTTTCTTGCATCTACAACAATGAGTTCGTGTGAAGTGTCTTTTCCTTTAGCTGTAAAGTTCGCATGTGAAAGACCTTTGTGAATTGCTGAGTCATCGTTGTTACCCCAACTATCTCCAGCGCCATCTTTAAATGTGATCACATCATGAAACTCAGTGTGGTCACGTAGTTTTTGCGCTGTAAAGTATGCACCACGAACTGTTGTGTCTGGTAGCTCTTTAGTCTCAAGTACAAAACCCTCAAATGTGTTTGGAATCATTTTTGTATCATTTGACTTTGTTAAGAATGACTCAAAAATTTGACGACCAGCAACTACTTTTGATTTGCCAAGTTTATATTCAACATTTGCTTCAGCTAATACTGCCATAGAGTAGTTTTCACTGTTTTTTACATTGTAACGGCTAAATGTATCTTTACCAGCTTTTACTGTTCCAATAGAATCAGGACTCATACGTAGTGATTCAAATGGAGAGTCTGTGTAGTAAAGATTTGCATACGCACTTAAGCCCATGAATGAAGCTGTTTTATAAGCAAAGTTACCACCGATACCAAAGGCATAGTTGTCACCATTGTCATCATTTTTCCAGTCCCATTTAAATGAGTTCATTCTAAGTCTACCGTAGAATACACCCTCTTTGAACATATCTGAAAGATTGTCAACTGAACCTGGAGTTGTGTTTGTTACAACCATCATATTGTTTTTAAGTTGACGTTTTGGTTTTGCATCCTCTGCACTAAGAGTTGAAGTAAATAGACATGCCGCAGCAGTCACTAAACTTAGGTGTAATTTTTTCATTCTATTTCCTTTTTGTTTGTGATAAATGCGATATAATACAAATGTTTAATTTTGTTATAAAGCATATTAAATAGAGATGGTAGCCTTATCTACCATCTCATACTCTCAACTTAACAGCTTGTCGAACCTTTTGTCGGAAAGCCGCACTCATAGTCAACTAAAGTAACATTTCCCTCATTACTTACATCAACAACTTTTTGTCTCTTAATGTAGTCTCTTACAACATCATAGACAGGACGAATCTTGTCTTTTTGAAGGTTAGTTCCTGCATTTTGCAAGTTCCCACCCCATGAAGAGATTACATAAGTCTTCTCTAGATCAATCGGCTTACCGCCAACCATGAGTTTAGAGATTCTTTTTCCCGCTTCGCCAGCTACTGCGATAGAGTAAGTAACACCACCAAGACGACTCATGTCACCACCTTGTTGATAGAGAGGATTTGCATTAAATACATTATCCGCAATATCTTCAAGAAGTGTAGCAATCTGTTTTCCTTTTAACTCAAATGTGTAAACATCCGGGTATGTGATACCACACATCTCATAAACATTGTCCATAAGAATGTCATCACCTGCTAAAACAGTAGTACCCCATCTGTATCCTGGAGTAAATGAGATATCACATTTCATCTCATCCATGATGGCATCGTTGATGAGCTGGTCAAAAGTAGAGAAGAAAGTATCACGCTTGTAAAGAATGTTTTTCGTCTTTCCTAAAACCTCATTTAACTCATCAGCATATGGTGCGTAAAGCTCTTCAACAAGTTTTTCACCCGCTGGATCTGCTGGAATCATGTTTGAAGCAATTGGCACAAGTTTGTACTCATAACCGTGTACTTTTCCGTCTCTAGCGTCAATATCAAGACGTCCAACATATTTACCGTGGCTTCCTGCGATAACAATCACTGTACCATCAATAACAATCGGTGCTGGTGAAGGGTCATGTGTGTGTCCACTTAAGATAAAATCGATACCATGAACCATACGAGCAACCTCTTGGTCAACACTAAATCCATCATGAGAAATAACAACAACACAATCAACTTTGTGCTCGTTACGTAACTCATCTACATAATCTTGTAGTGTCTCAGGTCTAATTCCAAAACTCCACCCTTCTGTAAACTCTTTAGGGTTTGCAGTAGAAGTAAATGGGAATGCTTGTCCAATTACACCGATTTTTGCACCACCACGCTCTTCAATTGTATATGGAGGGAAGATTAACTCTTCATAATCATCAGCAAATGGGTCATTTCCAACAACATTTTGAGCAACAAATTTCGCATCAAGCATCTCTATAAGTTCTAAAACACGCTCTTTACCATATGTAAACTCCCAGTGTCCAGTCATGATGTCAACACCAAGATAGTTTTGCGCTTTAACAATCGCTTCACCATTAGTCTTCAGTGCTACACCAGTACCTTGCCAAGTGTCACCAGAGTCAAGGAAAAGTACATTCTCTTTCCCACGCTCAGCTCTTACGTGATCAAGGTAAGTTTTCATATGAGCAATACCACCCATTTTACCAAACTTACGTGCAAGTGTTTCAAAATCCATGTGTGTATCAAAATACGCATCAAGACTTGAAGGCTCTAGTCCGTAGTGTTTTGCAAAAGCTTCACCACATAAAAAACCTGGAGTTCCTACAAGGTTTGGAGCCGAGATAAGAGTTGATGGCTCTCTCCAGTAGAGTGGTTTTAGGTGTGCATGGATGTCACACATATGTAAAAGTGTGAAGTTACCCATAGAGTTAAAAGCGTAGATGTCTTTTAAAGATACCTGCGCTGGTGTTTTCACACCCTTTGTCGCACATCCACCAGCAACGGCACCAAGGCCAAGGATTGCTGCGATGTGCATAAAGTCACGTCTTGAAATATCCATTACGTAAACTCCCTATCTCTTAAGCCCAGGGATTGCAATTTCTGCTCCCTTAGCTTGATGAGTTAAGTATACTTCAAGTGCAACCATCTCAGGCGAACCGAGTGGAATTACTTTAAGAAGTGCATTGTTCATACAACCTTGAAAACGTCTTTGAAGAGTTCTCATAGATGACTTTGTCATTCTGTATGCTGGCCAAGTAGCTGCAGGTGCGTTCCCTTTAGCACTTAAATCTGGTAGTGGTTGTGTTCTAAGAATTGTACCAATTACCTCAGGTGAGTGACAGCTCATACAAGCAAGTCCACGTCCACCACGTTTTTCATTGAAAGTTTGCTCACCAAGAGCATACGCCTCTTTCATGTGTTTGTTTGCGTTTATATCGATGTTACTTTTTTCACCATTTGCAAGTGATTTTACGTAAGCACTCATCTCAAACATCTCTGAACTTTTCAGAGCAAATGGCTTGTGACCATTTTTACTCATAAGTCCTTGAAGTGCCTGGTCAATTCCTACTACTTGCTTGAACTCTGGTAAATAGCGTGGGAATCCTGCAATGTAAGCAGGAAGTTTATCTTCGCTCACACCGAAAAATTTTGCTACTCCAGCATCTCCGCCGCAGTACTCTTCTATAAGTTCACCACCGCTGGCAATCATCATATCTGCTGGATTGTTCTCTAACATCTCTTGATACATTGCACGGTCAGCATCACTCATTGCAAATTGTTCACCTGCAAAAGAGAATGATGATAAAAGTGCAAGAGAGAGTGCTATTTTAGTTCCTATTCTCATGACTTATCCTTTAGGTTTAATTTTTGTACTCGTCTCGTGTACTTCACCCGTGTTGTCTGTAAATGTCACAGTGAGTTTTCCAGCACCGTTAATTTTCATATTTGTTGTAAAAACTGGGTTTACTGAAAGAGATTCCCATACAGTCATGTTTGTAATCTCTTTTCCATTGTAGTTAAACTTAACACTGTTGATGTATTTTGCAGGGATAAGCTCTTTAGTTTTTTTATCTTTAGCCATACCTGTATCCATCGGGTGCATTACCATGAAGTCTACTTTTACTACTTCACCATCTTTGTACTTCTTAGGTTTAATCTTGATTAGTGATTTTCTTTTTTCAGCCATTTTATTTTCCTCTTTTTCTTTTTATGTATTTATTTTATATATGTCAGTTTGAGGTCAATATCAACCACATCCACCGATAGTTACTTTCACACTTTGAGAAGCGATAAGAAACTCACCGTTACTAAGAGCAGCTACTGCACTAACTTCTTGTGTTCCACCAAGTTTAATACGAGTCGAGAACATAGCCTTACCGTTTGCTGGTGTAAGATTAATATCAATACAGCGAGCATTTGAGTTTCCACCAGCTAAGATGTGAATAGATTTTACATAATCTGCATCAGTCATTGGAGAGTCTACTGTTACTGTCACAGGAACAACAGCACCATTTTCAGCAATTTCTGGAGCTTTTAATTTTATTTTTCCAGATTTTGTTGGTGTTTTACCACCAGTGATAGCATTAAGTGCTGTTTCAAAACTCATTTTATTTGGACCAGCTGGTTTTGCTTCTGCTGCAAAACTCATTGTTGGTACTGCTACAGCTGCAACTGCCGCTGCTCCACCAAGTTGTTTAAAAAATTCTCTTCTTTGCATATTTTTTCCTTTTATTCTATTTTTTTGAAACTATGTATGATGTAATTTCACATATCTCTTTAACACTAAAGAGTTTAGTAGTTAAGTTAACTGTCATGTGTGTCTCTGGGTTGTCAATACGTGGATCTGCAATTTTTTGAAAAACAAATGCATTATCACGTACACCTGTGTCCATGAAGTTTTCTTTATAAGATGTTAAATCAGGACCAATGTTCCCTGCACCTTTTGCATTTTCAATGTTATGACAAGCAACACAGTTACCATACTGTTTAGGCTGACCATTTTCGAGTGTTTTTGCTAAACCTTTTGGTGTGTTACCTTTAACCTTTTCACCATTAAGGTTGTGGAATATAAACGCACCTCTTGCAATAGCGTCTTTATCTGTTGTGATACATCCAGCTGGCATTTTATATGCTGTCGCTGGACCGAGTAGATCTTCTTTAATCATCTTACTTGCGTTTGGTTTCTCAATAACACTGCTGTAATCAGCGCCAAAAAGAGAAGCGCCTACAAGCAGCGAAAGCATTAAAGTTTTCTTCATCTTCTTTCCTCCTGTTTTATTTCGGGAGCAAGTATAACCCCCAAGTGTAAAATTTATGTAAAATTTCAATTATTGGAAAAAATTATATGTATTGTGGATTATTTTTGGAAAAAATCTTTGAATATATAGGTGAAAGTACTCCCTACTTTAGGCTTTGATTCTATGAGAAGTTCAATACCTGCATCGTCAATAATTGACTTGACAATATTGAGTCCTATGCCAAATCCACCCTTGTTTGTGTTCTCTCTGTAGTAGCGAGAGAATATTTTATTGACATTTTCTATTCCGACACCATAATCTTTAAAGCTCATAAAGCATAGTTGCTCTTCTACTCTCAACGCGATTTCGATGTTTGAGTTTTCATGGGAGTATTTAATAGCATTGGAGATAGTGTTGTCTATAACACGCTGTAACTTCTTAGGGTTTATCATTACTGATATGTTTGGTTGCATCTCATGTTGAATTGTAATGCCTTTCATCTGTGCTACTTCTGTAAAGTACTCAATCCTATCTTCTAAAAAATAAGAGAGATTGATAGACTCTTCAATGTACTCAAGTTTGTGGTGTTTAATGAGATAGTCCATATCATTATAGATGTTTGAGAGTACTTTAGAAGCGGCTTTCATTCGGTTGAGATATTTATTTGGTTCATTTTTTCTGTTGTAGAGGTCAATATTTACATTGATAATGGAGAGTGGAGTGTTTATCTCGTGAACAGAGTCTTTAATGAAGTTGTCAAGTGTTTCGTTCATACGTTTAAAAGGTTCGGCAAAAGTTTGTAAAAATATGAGTGAAAGCACAAAAACAAGTATGACTACGCTAAAGAGTATGAGAAATATCTTCTCATAAACCTCTGCAAGAGAAAAAGTGTTTTGCATAATAAGGTAGCGTGCACCAAAGTAGCGCTCTTTTGGAAGTTTAACAATTAAGTAGGCTCTATCTCCATCAAGATGATAACCACCTTTAAAGTAGTTTATCTTCTCATCGATAAGAGTGAAAATAGGTTCAAACTTTTCATTGTAGAGACCTGAGCGAAAACTTTTAAAACGAGGGTACTCAAAGAGCTCTTCGTTTTGATTAAACTCTTCCATTGCTTTTATGATAAGCAGAGACTTCTCTTTTAAGAAGAGTTCATTTTGTATGGAGTGAATATTTTTCATATATATAAAGTAAAAGAAGAGCGGTGTGAGTAAGATTACTGAAACCAAAGAGGTATATATGAGGGCATATTTCGCCGAGTGGTTATTATCTTTCAATGATATATCCAAGTCCACGTCTATTTTGTATGACAGAGTCTGGGAGTTTCTTACGTAAGTTGTTGAGTTGTACACGAATTGTAGCAGGCTCAACATACTCACCCCAAACGGCATCTTGAAACATCTGTGTAGAGACAACGGCATTTTTATTTTTAATGAGAACTTCAAGCATCTCTTTTTCGGTCTTACGTAAGACTATCTCCTCATCGTTTTGCATCAGCTTGCTTTTTTTCATATCATAGACAATGTCACAGCCGATGTTTACTAAAGAGCCATCATCAGAAAACTTTGCAAGGGCTTGATCTATACGCAGCTCCAGCTCTTCAAGGTCAAAAGGCTTACGCATATAATCACAGCAGCCTCGCTTATAGCCCTCTTTTAGAGCTTCTATATCTGTCAAGGAAGTTAAAAATATAGCCGGTACATGTTGTTCATCTTGACGCAGTTTTTGTAGCATTTCTAAACCATTCATTGTAGGTACATTGATGTCAAGTAAAAGGAGGTCGTAGCTTTTATCATAGACTGCATGAAAAGCCTCTTCTCCATCAGAGAAGCCATCAACTTCATAACCAATATCTGTTAAAAACTCCTCTATACTTATACGAAGGGAGTACTCATCTTCAAGTAGTAGTATTTTCATTTTATCTCTCCGTCAATTTTTTTCACAACATTCTTACGTAATATCATTTGTATGAGTTCATCTTTTGAGTAGGTATCAAGTTTCTCATACGCCTCATCTAAGAAGAGCTCCATATCTTCACGCTCTATTATATTTTGTAAGTAAAGCATAGACTCAGCCGAGTACTCTTTGTAGAACCCTTGGCGGTAAGACTCCTCTTTTGTAATGTCATAGAGACTGCTTCGTGTAATGTTTACTAAAAAAGAGATGTCATCTTCAGGGTCTCTAAAGTATTCTAAATATTTTTGTGGTAACACAAAGACAAAACCACCAATGATTTTACCATCTCCATCACGCATATTTTCATAAAAAATATATTTTGAGTCTTTATAGAGTACACCACTGAGTCGAAGCTCTTTATAGTCTATGCTTTTGAGTGTTTGCAAGTGCGAATAGTTGTAATTTCTGTTTCCAACTACATAATCTTTAAGGACAAGATTATCAGTCATCAGTACAGCCGTGTCCATGTAGCTCACATCTAAAAGTACATACAAATCAACTCCTAAAGAGCTAAAAAAGTCTGTGAGTCCTTTAAAAAAAGATATAACCTCTACAAAACCAAGCAGTTCACCATCTTTTAAGTAGATAGGGACGGTGGCTTTTATTCCAAGGCGTCTTCCAACCTCTAAAGATGCTCTTGGTGTTTTGTGTGTCTCAAAGTATTTTAAATCTGTTCGGTAATCACCAAGAGGCATACCTGTGTAGACATCATCCCAACTTCTTGCAAAAATATTAAGCTCGTATGTTATTATTTGTGCACGAATTTTATAGTGAGTTCTTTTACTGATTTCATTGACAGTCTCTGAGAGAAGCTTATAACCTAAATCTTCATCATCATTCTCTAAAGCGTCTATAATAGCTTGGTTTTTAGAGATGAGAATGGCGTTTTTGAGGTCATTCATCTTATGCTCTTTAAGTTGTGCATCGAGTGTGAGACGTAGCTGATCCATAATATTTATAACTTTTTGCTCTTGTACCTGCTTACTAAAGTAGAAAAATATAGCTACTGTAATAGCAATGAGTGGAACAAATACAAAGGCGAGTTTTTTAAGCATAGCAAACCAATTGATGAAATAATGTAGATATTTTACACTAATTTTACATAAATAAAATATAGTATACAATCGAGATAAAAACAAGGATAAATATATGAAAGTAGTTGTTGCCCTAATAATGCTTGTTGGCCTTTTATTTGGTGAGGATGGAGTAAAAAAAGTTGTAATTGATCTTACAACAGCAGATGTCGCAGTTTATGAAAAAAAGATTTTAAGTGGTATCGTTGCACATAAAACACACTATGAGAACTCTCTTGAAGAGCTTGAAGTTGCTGTAGTTATTCATGGCGGAGCATATAGATTTTTTTTAAAAAGCTTACGTAGCACTGTTTATGAGGGTGATGCTGCTTTGCAAAAGAGATTAGATGAGATGCAAAAACGTACAACAACTCTTGCAGACACTTATGGTGTAGAGTTTTTACTCTGTGATGTTGGGCGTAAAAACAACAAACTCTCACTTGAAAATCTTTTACCTTTTGTAAAAGTAGTACCTAACTCTACAATAGGACTTATAGACAAACAAAATGAAGGGTATGCTTACATTCCTGTAGCAAAGTAGCTTTGTGAGTCGGGTTTGCTTTAAACGCAGACTTAAACTCCAATAGGCTATAATCGCTTTAAAATTTATCACGAGGATGAAGCTATGAGTATTTTTGCTCAGCATAGTGAGAGAATTACAACAGGATTGGCACTTGTAGCATTTGTGCTACTTGTAGGGTTTATAGATAACTTTTTTGTTATGTGGCTCTTTTTTGGAGCTATATACCTCCTTGCATTTAAAGAGGCTATTGTACTCTTTGGTGTTGAAAAAGAGAACCTCCTACCGTATGCTGCTGGTCTGTGGCTCATAGCTGGAGTCTATCCTTATGGTGATGACCTTTTTGTTTTAGCTGGGGTCGCTTATGCGAGTGCAGTTGCTTTTAACAAAGAACTCCCTTGGCGAGACTTCTTTCCTTTTATCTATCCTACTGCTGGTATTTTATTTATCTTTACAATGTACCAAGAGTATGGTGTACTCTCACTCCTTTGGCTGCTTGTTGTAGTAGCACTCACAGATGTGGGAGCATATGCTGTAGGTAAAAGTATTGGAAAAACCCCGTTTTGCCAGACAAGTCCAAACAAGACTATGGAGGGTGTTGTCGGTGGTGTTGTAGTAGCGACTTTTGGTGGTATGTTTGCAGGACTTACCATAGTGGATTTTGCTGTTGCATTAGTTATCTCTTTTGCAGTTGCGCTTACATCTATATTTGGCGATCTCTTTGAGTCTTCACTCAAACGCGCTGCAGGTGTAAAAGATAGTGGCGATTTACTCCCTGGACATGGTGGAGTGCTTGATAGAATTGATGGCTATCTTTTTGCAGGTGTCACTATGCTAGTTCTGCTTCGAGGACTTGTCTAGTTTGGTACTTCTAGGTTCCACAGGCTCCATAGGAGTAAATGCTCTATTGGTAGCCAAGCGTTTTAGCATCACTGTTGAGGTTTTAGTAGCTGGAAGAAACATAGCACTGCTCAATGAGCAAATAGAGCAGCACAACCCAAAAGTAGTTGTTGTTGCAGAGCAAAAAGATGTTGCCAGTGTTAATCATGCAAAAGTACTTTGGGGTCATGAGGCTATTTTAGAGGTCATTGAGAGTTCTCAAAGTGAGTTAGTTGTTAATGCTCTTGTAGGTTTTTTAGGGCTTCGTCCAACACTCAAAGCCATAGAGTGCAACAAGCGTGTCGCTTTAGCTAACAAAGAGTCTCTTGTGGCTTCAGGTGCTTTCATAGACAGCTCTAAAATCCAGCCAATAGATAGTGAACACTTCGGGCTTTGGTATCTACTCCAAGGAGAGCAAAACCGTAGTGTAGAGAAGATGATAATCACAGCGAGCGGCGGAGCTTTTCGTGACTGGGATATAAAACGATTAGAGAGTGCAACACTAGCTGATACGCAAAAGCACCCAAACTGGTCAATGGGAGAGAAGATTACCATAGACTCAGCAACCATGGTCAACAAAATGTTTGAACTCCTTGAAGCTCGCTGGCTCTTTGGAGCAGGGGAGACATCTCCCATTGAGTATGATGCAATTATAGAGACGCGCTCGCTTATTCATGCACTTATAGACTTTAAAGATGGTTCTACAACTGCCCATTTTGCACATGCAAACATGCAGCTTCCAATAGCCTATGCGATGGATAGAGAGATGGATGAAAAGATACTCTCCCATGTCAATCTTTTAGAGGTTGGTTCATTAGAGTTTCGAGAAATTACAACGCAGCGCTATCCTGTTTGGGAGATAAAAAAAGAGTTGTTACGTAAGCCTGAACTTGGGGTCATTGTAAATGCCGCAAATGAGGCAGCAATTGAGCGTTTTATAAAGCAAGAGATAGGGTTTATGGATATTGCAAAGTTTATTTTAGAAGCATTTAAGAAGTTTGATGTGGTGCCAAAAAATGTTGATGATGTATTTAGTATTGATAAAGAGGTAAGAGAGTTTGTTGGAGGTTTATCATGATTTTAAGCATTGAGAGTTCATGTGATGATAGTGCTATAGCTATTACCGACCTTGAGACAAAAAAACTACTCTTTCATAAAAAGATATCACAAGAGATTGAGCATAGCATATATGGCGGTGTTGTTCCTGAACTTGCAGCACGACTTCATGCTGAGGCCTTGCCAAAGATATTAGCACAAGTAAGTGAGTATTTTCCAAAACTCAGAGCCGTAGCAGTGACGGCTTCACCTGGTCTTGCAGTTACACTCATTGAGGGTGTTACCATGGCAAAAGCTATAGCAGTCTCACTTAACATACCCCTCATAGCAGTCAATCATCTTGTCGGGCATATCTACTCTTTGTTTATAGAAAAAGAGACAAGTTTTCCCATGAGTGTGCTTTTAGTCTCAGGTGGTCATACACAACTCATGGAAGTCAAAAGCTTAGAGAGCATCCAAACTGTTGCAAAAAGCATGGACGATAGTTTTGGAGAGAGTTTTGACAAGGTCGCTAAGATGATGGGACTTGGCTATCCTGGTGGGCCACTCATAGAAAACCTCGCATATGATGGTGATAGGCTTGCTTATAACTTTACTGTACCTCTGCATCAGTCTCCGCTTATTGCATTTTCCTACTCAGGGCTTAAAAATGCAGTTCGTTTGGCAGTTGAAGAGGCAGGGAGCGATACAGAAAAGTACAAAGACATTGCCGCATCATTTGAGCACATAGCAACAAAACATCTCACGATGAAGCTCAAAAAATACTTTAAGACAAACAGACCAAAAAACTTTGCCATAGTGGGTGGAGCGAGTGCAAATCTTTACTTACGTAAGGAGATAGAAAAACTTCTTGAACCTCATGGAGCGAAGTTGCATCTGAGTGAACTCAAGTACTGTGCAGATAATGCAGCTATGATAGGGCGTGTTGCAGTGGAGATGTATGAAAAGCAGATGTTTACACCTATTGATGCTCTAGAGATAGCACCAAAAAGTGCCATTTAGACTTAAGAAGAGCTTATTGTAACTGTTATGTTGCACAAATAAGAGTATAATTATCCGATTTAAAATATACTTCTCGCAATAATGCAAAAAGCATTTAAACAACACAAAAAACAAGGGGTCAAAATGGCTACAACAAAGTTTAAAGGTACAGACGTAGAGTTATTAGGAAATGAAGTAAATGTAGGTGATAAAGCACCAGAAGTTACAGTTGTAAACTGTGATGGTTTAGGTGATGTAGTAGTTGGTGGTGCACAAGGTACTAAACAACTTATCATCGTAGTTCCATCTTTAGATACAGGTGTATGTGCAACTGAAACTCGTAACTTTAATGCAAGAGCTGCAGAATTAGATGGTGTTAAAACTACTATCGTTTCTCTTGACCTTCCATTTGCTGCTGGACGTTTTTGTTCTGCTGAGGGAATCGACAAGCTGACAGTTGCTTCTGACTTCAGAAACAAAGACTTCGCAAACGCTTACGGTGTACTTTTAGGCGGTTCAGTTCTTGCTGGTGTTACTTGTCGTGCAATCTTCGCTGTTGATGCTGATGGTGTAGTAACATATAAAGAAATCGTTCCAGAAATTACTGAAGAGCCAAATTACGACGCTGCAATCGCTGCTGTAAAATAAGCCCTTTCTCCTCTCGTACTTCCTCCGGTACGAGAGAGTTTCTTCTTCTATTTATTAAAATATTTAATCTTCACCACAATTTTACTTGGTTATAATCAGCTCACTTTATTTAAGGAGAGAGAGTATGAAAAAATTAACAAGCCTTTTTGCATCAACTGCCCTGTTTGCAACACTTGCTAGCGCTGACTTTGCACGTGTAGAGATGGGTGGCGGTATTTGGGATAATAAGCCAAGTGGCGGACTTACATATGATGATGGCTCTGGTGCTCAGGGGAGCTATACATCAAGCCAAAAGAGTAACACAAGTGCATATGCATGGTTACTTGTAAAACATCCAGTTCCAGTTTTACCAAACTTACGCTTGGAGTACACAACACTCAAAGATGAGGGTAGTGCTGATGGTACATTTGAAGACTTTACCATTAATGCAGGTACAGGTACTATCGAGATGACACAATATGACGCAGTGCTTTACTATAACATTTTAGATAATCTTGCTTGGATTACACTTGATTTAGGTCTTGATATCAAATTTATAAACTTGGAGTTTTCTGCTCAAGATACATTGACAAATGAAAGTATAAATGAGACTATGCCTTTACCTATGGGTTACGTAAGAGCAAGAGTTGAGATTCCAGGAACTGACATTGGAGTTGAGGCTGATGGGAAGTATGTTACTTATGATGGCTCAACTGTGAGTGATTATAGGGTAAAAGTTGACTATACACTTGACTTTGTTCCAGTTGTACAACCTGCACTAGAAGTAGGCTACAGAGCTCAGAAGTTTGAGTTAGAGTACAATGACAAACAAACTAAGTTTAACCTTGACTTCTCAGGTGTTTACGCGGGTATAATGCTTCGTTTCTAGTTCTTTGGAGCTAAAAGTGGGGAGTTACTCCCCATATATCTTTTATCTAAAACAACTATCTCACACTCTAGCCAAATAACAAACTTATCAAAAACTCTTTTTTGTGCCTCTTGAATAAGCCAGATAGCATCTTCAAAATTTCCGCCACCCTGATTTACTAAAAAGTTAGCATGCTCCTCACTAAAGCACATCGCTCCTCGCATGACTCCTTTGAGTCCTACAGCCTCTATGAGTCGACCTGCATAATCACCTACAGGGTTTTTAAAACAGCTTCCAGCACTAGGAGTGCTTGGCTGATTTGCACGCATCTTTTTAAACATCTCTGTCATCTTGGAATCATACCCCTTACGTAAGGCAAATGAAGCCTCAAGTATCGGCTCGTCTATATCAGTTTTTCTGTACTCGTAGTGAATTGACTCTTTTGGTTTAGTACCAGTTGGAGTAGTGATGGTGAGTAGGTTATTAAATATTTCATACTCTTTAAGACCTGCGTTCATATAGACAAGGCCACCTAATTTTCCTGGAAGATGTGAGAGAAATTCAAATCCGCCTATGTCATTTTTTTTACAAAATGAGGCAACTTTTCCAGAGGGTGTTGCCCCACCAATGTAAAGGACTCCATCTTCTTCTTTTATATAATCAAACTTTTTTGAGAGTGTCATGAGTTTTGGAGGGTTTGGCCCAACAAGAGTGTTATTGCACGAACCAATAAGGTAGTAGCCTTTGTAGTCTGAAGTTGTATCATCTAGCAGTGCGACCTCTACACAAGGACCTAATTTAAAAGAGGAGTAGCTTGAAAAGTCTATGGTTTTTGTCTGCATTACTCAACAAAAGATGGGATAAGATTCATGGTATATGTTGCAAAGTCTATCATCTCATTAAGCATCCATGGCATGGTTAAAATAATAACTACAACAACGCCCACAATTTTTGGAATGAAAGAGAGTGTCATCTCATTAATCTGTGTTGTTGCTTGAAAAATAGAGACCGCAAGACCTAAAAGCATACCCGTAAGCAGTCCTGGAAGTGCAAGCATAAGAGCTATTTTAAAAGTTTCAACACCAAGTGAGACAAGTTTTGCTTCCATTATGAGTTCCTCAGTTCCATATACTCAGTTGGTATCAGATAGTCTTTTATTGACACAGGTGTATCATAAAAGCCATGTTTATAACCAAGTTCAAAGAGTTTGTCTATTGCCTTGTATTGTAGCTCACTCAAACTTATAGAGTCATCATTGGCATAAAGCTCTAGGTATGTGTCAAGTGTTGGGGCATCAATGCGAACAAGTTCACGCTCTAGAAGCATTTTTGAGAGTCTCTCTTTATGTTTACGAGCAACATCCACAGCTTTTGTAAGAGTAGCCTCATAAGCAATTGCTTTGTTGAGTGGAAGTGAGCGTCGAATTGCCATACCACCAAGAGGAAGTGGTAACTCATCTCCTGCTAATTCCTGCCAAATATCCCACATCTCTCTCTCAACTTCTAAAGAATCAGCATAAGTTAAAATCGACTCATGGATGAGTACACCCGCATCTACAACACCATCTATAACAGCCTGTTCAATCTCTAAAAAATTCATGTATGAAATACGTGCATCAGGATAAGCAATGCGAAAGAGCATGGCGTTTGTTGTATGTTTTCCACTCAGTGCGACTTTAAAGTTGCGTCTGAGTTTTTCTCCCTTTCGTTTGATGATCTTTGGACCGTACCCTTCCCCAAAGCTCACAGCTGTTCTAAGGGGTGCATACTCATTTTTTATGTGCGGATAGAGTGCAAAACTAATAGCAACTATGTCATAAATACCACCCAGTGCATCTTCATTAAGTGTTTGAATATCTTTGGCGATGTTGTCAAACTGCACTCCTGGCATATCTATCCAGCCAAATTTGATGGCATAGTACATGAAAATGTCATCAGCATCTGGCGAGTGTGCTATGAGCATTTTTTTCATGCCTCTTCCTTTTGTGAGCGGATAAAGTTAAGAAAAAAGACAAGAAATATTCCAAGAATAATACTTGTTACAAAAGAGACTACTAAAATAAGCCCACGTTTTGGTTTTGTTTTGTCTAGGATGTATGGTTCCTGAGGTGCTGTAAGTAGGTCACATTGATAGTACTGTTTTGACTGCATCATCACTTTTTCTTGAACTATTTTAGAGATAATACTTGAGAGGCTTTGACGAAGCTCAAACCCTTGAGTATGAGCCATCTCTTTTTCAAAGTAGTGGAGTTTTTTGTTTACATTTTCAAGGTTGTTGTTAACTAAATACGCACTTGCATCTTTTAAAAACATTGCAACCATTTTTGGAGCATAACTTTTATCAAAATCACTGTATGAGACTGTGATAAGCCCTGTTTTTTTATCAGCAGAAATAGAGAAGTTCTTTTTAATGTCTTGTGTGAGTTGATAAATTGCTTTTTCTTTGTCTTCTATTGACTCTTTATCAGATTGAAAAAGTTCGTAAACACCTCTAACCCCAAGAGCAAACACATACTCTTTGTCAAAGTCTGCTCTATTGTAGTAATCCAAGATACCATTGTTTACAATAAACTCCTGCATAAACTCATTATTATTAAGCAGTGAGTTAAAGGCAACATCAGGAGTCATGCTACTAGAGCCTCCTATCGAGACACCAGCCATTGCAGCGAGTCCTCCAAGCCCTCCAAGTGAAGCACTTTTGTCTGACTCAGTTGGAATAAGCACTGCACTTGATGTGTATGTGTTTGGAAGTTTAAGAGCGTAAATGAGTGTAAGTGAAACTATGAAAAGTGTCATAGAAAAAATGAGCTTTTTACCAGCGACTATTGTTGTAAAAAGTTCACGAAGGTCTATCTCGTCCTCTTCAATGGAGTTAAATTGTTGATTTTGTATAGGAGCTTCTTGCATTATTTTATGACTCCTAAAGTATTAAGGGTTGCAGCGGTGATTGCAAAACTTGACATAATACGTGCTACACTGTCCCAAAGCTCTAGTTGATTATACTCTTGAATGTAGATTGGAACAACAATGGTGTCTCCGTTTACAATCTCTAGATTTGAACTAAATATCCACCATCCACTTGTTGCAGGCTCACTCGTTCCATCTGCATGAATTATGTAGGCACGAGACTCATCTGCTGCTCTTGTATAACCACTTGCAAGCTCTATGTAGTCTACTGCATCAAGCGAGTTTCTGTAAACAAAAGAGGTAGGGTTAAAGACCTCTCCAAAGATGCTTACTGTATCTATGTGTGATGGAACAACAAGCACATCTTTATCTTGGAGCGCAAGATTGTATTCACTCTTTTCAAGTTTCCCTAAATCTCTGTCTATTTTAATACTAATTCTTCCAACTGGTTGATACTTTTTTGCCTCTTCCATAACTTCGTTAAGTTTGTCTACACCTGCAGAAGATCCAACACTTTTTTTTGCGTTTGCTGGCATAGCGTTGTAGATAGCAAGCTGTCTTTTTATTTTTGCTAAAGATCGGTTGTACTGTTCAATCTGCTTAAGACGTATGCTCTCTCTGGTGAACACACTCCCTTTTATAAATGCCTCATTAGTAAATCCACCAGCACGTTTTAATACACTACTAAGCCTCTCTCCAGCTGTTATTGTATACTTTCCAGGGAATTTTACCTCACCACGCAGTTCAACAGTTTGTGTCTCACTCCATTGCGGTATTGTAAAGATTGTGACTTCATCATAAGGTTCAAGTATTATATTTTTGTAGGATTGCTCTTTTGTATCTATCTTAATAATTTTTCTTTGACGTACTTCTTTTTCATCGATGTAATATCGGACTATTTCAAGGTTACTTCTATAAGCTTTTGGAGTAAGTCCTCCAGCCATATCTATAAGCGTTGCTACGCTCATTCCCTTTTCATAATAAACAATACTTGGATTTACAACTTCGCCATTTATGCTCACAGGACGTAAAAAGTGTGTATCGTAATAGTCAAGTACCTCTATCTCGTCGTATGCACTTAACTTGACATCACCTTGCATTTTAAGAGAGTAGAAGTGTGTTTTTGGCATAAGGTCAGGTGTATTAAAAGTTGTGACTTTTACTTTATCATCTGTAAACGAGCTGACACCTGAAGCGTGAACCGCATCTGCTAAGGTCATACCTTCATAATACTGTAGCTTTCCAGGTTTGAGCAGTATCTCACCCTTGGTTGTCACATATTGTGATGAAAATATATCATTTTGACTGAAGATGAAAATCTCATCTTGTGGAAGGATTGTAATACTTTTTTTATCTTCTAAAATATCATTAATATTAAACGAAATAGTCTCATAACGGAGCGATTTTGCATATCGTTTAATGACCCCATACTCGAAGTAAGTTTCAGGTAGGAAGAATTTTTTTCTTCCCTCTTTGACGGCCTCTTGTAAAAGTGAGTTAAGTGTCTTGGCTTTTGTAATTGGATAACTCCCTGGACGTATAATGTTTCCATAAATGTTAACATTAGCTTTTGCTGAATCATCTAGCGGGTAAAGAGTGACTTTGTCACCATTTTGCATTGCAAAAGTGTCTGCTTCTTTTACAGAGAGCTCAAAGTTTTCTATGGTGCTGTTGTCCTTGTAGCGTTCTATTTTAATGTTGAGGCGAGAGGCATCTGCTTTCATTCCTCCAGCATATCTCAAAAGATCAGCGAGTGTCTCATCTTCTTTGAGTTCAAATATAGCACTATTGTTTACGTAACCATCTATAGAGACAAGGGTTTTTGCCTGCTTTATAAGAACTAGGTCACCATGTTTGAGTAGTTTACTTCCAAAACGTTTGCCCTCAAATAGTAGATCATAAAAGTCAAGATGCTCTATGACTTTGCCATCTCTTTTAATGACTATATCACGAACAGAAGTGGTCTCTCTTACCCCTTTCGATGCTATGAGTAAATCTTTAACACTAGAAAATGAGGAAAGATTGTATAAACCTGGGTGTTCTACATCTCCTATAAGTGTAACTTGAATAGCACTATATTTGTTGATACTTATACTAAAGTCACTTAGCGTGAAGTGTTTTTTAAGTAAATGTTTAAGATGTTTTTTCGCATGGGCATACTCCATACCGCCAATTTTAACAGGACCAATGTATGGCAGCTCTATTGTTCCCTCTGCATTTACAATCGGATTGTAGAGTTTGTCACGATCCCCATAGACATAGATGTTTAGCTCATCCCCTGAGGAGATGACATAGTCAGCAGGTGTCGGAAGAGAAGCAGAATCTATAAGGTTTTTGTTGGTATAAAAACGTTTTGCAAAACGGGAAAGTTTTTGTTGTGTAAGCTCTGTTTTTTTCTCTTGGAGCGCAAGGCGAAGCTGCTGGCTTGTATTAAAAGCAAAAGGATTAAGACGCTCTGCAAGCTCTTGAGTAGTGTTTAAGTCATCATGTTCTTCAGTTGTAGAGATATTGGAGTCATCTGCTTGTGTTTCATTAGTATCTATATCATTTTCAAGAAATTTTGATGCAACATTTGTTACTTGGCCCTTCTCTTGCGCCTCTAAGAGTTTTTGCTTTACATCCTCATCTGTTATCCCTCTTTTTTGCATCTCTGCTTGGGCCTCTGGAGTATTAAGAAGTTCTGGATTCTCTTTTACTGCCGCTTTGAGCTCAGAGACCGAAGGTATGGCGTAAAGAGAAAATGTAAAGATAAGTATTGTAAGAGATATTCGTATCAAATGTAAATCCTATGTGTTAAAAAATAGTAACGCTTATTATACATAAATGAGATTTGTTTTAACTTTATTTGGATAAAATCCAAACCATAAATAAATAAGAATTATGACAAATTGCAATATTTTTTGCATGAATCTATTTTTCTTAAATATAATTATTTAAAATTAACTATAAGCGAGCCACGACTATGGATGCAAATAAACAAAAATCACTTGATTTAGCTATTAAACAGATAGATAAAGCTTTTGGAAAAGGTGCATTAATGCGCTTAGGCGATAAGACTATTGAGCCGATAAAAGCAATAAGTACAGGGTCAATAGGATTAGACCTTGCTCTTGGAATAGGCGGTATTCCCGAAGGTCGTATTATAGAAGTTTATGGTCCAGAGAGTTCAGGAAAAACAACGCTCGCTTTACAAATAACAGCCGAGTGTCAAAAAAAAGGGGGAGTATGTGCTTTTATTGATGCTGAACATGCTTTAGATGTTATTTATGCTAAAAATCTTGGTGTTGATGTTGAAAACCTTCTTGTTTCGCAACCCGATTATGGAGAACAAGCTTTAGATATTGTAGAAACAGTTGCAAGAAGCGGCGCAGTTGATCTAATAGTAATTGACTCTGTTGCAGCACTGACTCCAAAGTCTGAGATTGAGGGTGAGATGTCTGACCAAAACGTTGGTGTTCAAGCCCGTTTGATGTCAAAAGCATTACGTAAGCTAACAGGTGTCATATCTAAAATGAACTGTACAGTCATATTCATAAATCAAATTCGTATGAAAATTGGAATGATGGGCTATGGCTCACCTGAGACAACTACTGGAGGAAATGCATTGAAGTTTTATGCTTCAGTTCGCATAGATGTACGTCGTATCGCTTCACTTAAACAAGGTGAATCACAAATTGGAAACCGTGTCAAAGCTAAAGTAATCAAAAATAAAGTAGCACCGCCATTTCGTCAAGCAGAGTTTGACATAATGTTTGGAGAGGGAATCTCAAAAGAGGGCGAGTTGGTCGATTATGGTGTCAAGCTTGACATTATAGATAAGGCTGGTGCATGGTTTGCGTATGAAGATACAAAACTTGGGCAGGGACGTGAAAATGTAAAACAGAAGTTTAAAGATGAACCAGAACTTGCACAGCAAATAGAAGAGAAAATAAAAACAGCTATGGGAATGAGTGATGTTATGATAATGGATGATATGGAGATTGAAGAGTCAGATGCAGAATAGTTTTGGGTACTAACCTAAGATTTAACTAAAATTGGGTAAAATCATTGCCATAATTTAAGGTGCCGCTTTATTTTCATATATTTAGTGAGCATACAAAACAAAAAGGTAATTGAATGTATATTGACAGTGTTAGTGCAATTGAAGTAATGGACTCACGTGGAAATCCAACTGTAAAAGCTACAGTACAACTAAGTGACGGAACAGTTGCAAGTGCTGTTGTTCCATCTGGAGCAAGTACTGGAAAACGTGAAGCTTTAGAGTTACGTGATGGTGATAACCGTTATATGGGAAAAGGTGTTTTAAAAGCAGTTGGTCATGTTAACAATGAAATTTCTGATGCATTAGTAGGCCTTTCTCCATTTAATCAAGCAATTATAGATGCTGAGATGAAAAATATTGATGGTACAAACAATTATGGTAACCTTGGGGCAAATGCGGTTCTTGGTGTTTCAATGGCAGTAGCACGTGCAGCTGCTATCTCTTTGGGAATGCCTCTTTATCGTTATCTTGGCGGTGCAAACGCTATGGTCCTGCCAACCCCAATGTTAAACATCATAAACGGCGGTTCTCACGCTGACAACTCTGTTGATTTTCAAGAGTACATGATCATGCCTGTAGGATTTAGTGACTTTGCTGAGGGGCTTCGTGCTTCTGCTGAAGTTTACCACAACTTAAAAGCTATTTTAAAAGCGAAAAAGCACAATACTGCTCTTGGTGATGAGGGTGGTTTTGCGCCTGACTTGTCTTCAAATGAAGAGCCAATTCAGGTGATTATGGAAGCGATTGAGAAGGCTGGATATAAACCAGGTGAACAGATTGCTATAGCACTTGATGTTGCTGCATCTGAACTTGTATGTGATGGTGGTTACAGACTTGACTCTGAAGATAGAACACTGACGAGTGAAGAGCTAGCAAACTATTACGTAGATTTATGTAGTAAATACCCAATCGTATCTATAGAAGATGGCTTAAGTGAAGATGATTGGGATGGCTGGAAAATACTCACTGAAAAACTTGGTGATAAAGTTCAACTAGTTGGTGATGATCTTTTTGTAACAAATGTAAATATTCTTAGCGAAGGTATTCAAAAAGGTATTGCTAACTCAATTCTAATTAAGCCAAATCAAATTGGAACAGTATCTGAAACTATGCTCACTGTAAGACTTGCGCAGCGTAATGGTTACACTACAGTGATGAGTCACCGTTCAGGTGAGAGTGAAGATGCATTTATAGCTGACTTTGCTGTGGCACTTAACTGTGGACAGATTAAGACTGGATCAACAGCTCGTGGTGAGAGAACTGCAAAATACAATCGTCTTTTAGAGATTGAAAATGAAGTTGCATATGGTGAGTATTTAGGGTCAGAGCTTTTTAATTAAATATGAATCAAGAGGAGTTATATGAGGAGATAGATACCTCACAAGGTCTTACACAGAAGTATCTTGGACTCTCTTTAGGAAAATTTTTCTTACTATTTATTATAGTTATACTTCTGGGTGTTTACCTAGGAGTACTTCTTTATGGCACCTCATCTCTTGAAGTGCTATTCAATCTTCAAGAGTATGAAAGCTACCTCTCTAATGAAATTACCCGTTTAAAAAGTGAAAATGCACAACTTCAGCGTGAGTATTTTGAATTAAAAGAGATTTCCGCACAATAAATTTTTAAATCTGATATAATACTTTGTAAAACAGAGTTGGTAAATTATGTCACGTATTTTTTCTTTATTATTTCTTTTTATTATAACTCTTTATGCAAGAGAAAATCCTTTTTTCCCAGCTGAAGGAGAAGTTGAGCTACCATTTAGTTCAAATATGCAAGATAAACATGAACTTTTAAAACAGGCAAGTATGCAGCTTCCATCAACTGCAAGAGTTGTTCAAAATTTTAGTGTAACTTACAAAAATTTAGATGGATCAGTAGCTACTAAAACTGTTGAGCTCAATAATAATATTGACTGGCACCTTCCGCTTTTTTTATCACAAAGTTACAAAGAAGAGAGTCTAAAAAAACTAAATAATGTGAAGCAAAAGAGCTTAAAAAAAGAGAGCTATGAAGAGATATTCAAACTTCCATTTACTGCTTTTTATATCAACCAAAATAGCATAAAAATTCTTACAAAAGACAAACTCTTACGTAACTTCATCGTCACAAATCCGCACAGAATAGTGTGTGATTTTCAACGTGATATAGACATACGTTCTTTAACAAAAAAAATTTTAGGAGATAAAAAAGTCCGCAAAATAAGAGTTGGTAATCATAATGGCTATTACAGAGTTGTTATAGAGCTAGATGGTTTTTACAAATATAGCTACTCTAAAGAGAAAGGTAGCTACTTATTTACACTTATCTAAGAGATAACTTATGAAAATCAATCTTAAAGTAGCGGTCATAACTTTTATTTTAGCAGGGCTTTACACCAGCTTAAGTTATATATACTTTAAAAATAGTAGTGCTACTCTCTATGCAGTCAAATACAATGAAGTAGCCGACAGAATGAAAAGAGAACTTGAAGTCCTCATAAAAGAGAAGCGTGAAGCTATTCTCATTTTAGATATTTCACTTGCACAAAACGAAAATATTAAAAAGTTTTTGCTAGATGAAGAGCCAATTGCACTCGACTTGAAAGAGTATTCTAGACTACTACAACAAAACACTTCACTTAAAAATGTATGGTTTCATATAGTTGACAATCAGGGTAACAGTAGGTATAGAAGTTGGATTGATAAGAAAGGTGATAATCTCAAAGATGTTCGATTAGATGTAGTAAGTATGTTGGAAAATCCCCGTTTAATATCATCTATTAGTACCGGTATGTTTGATATGACATTTAAGAGTATGTTCCCTATATATGAAGGCGAGAAGTTTATTGGTATGGTTGAGACTATAGCGCGATTTAACTCTATTGTGCTAAAGCTAAAAGAGTACAGTTTTGAAACAATTGTACTCATAGATAAATCTTATAAAAAACAGTTGACAAAAACCCTTCATGAGAACTTTATTCAAGACTATTACGTAAGCTCTTTTAGTGGCTCAAAAAAGCTTCTTGAACTCATAAGAGAAAAGGGTGTTAGTAAGTTTATTAATATAGATACATATGTTGTTGATAAAGAGAGAGAACAGCTTATAAGCCTTTATAAGCTACCAGATATTAACGGTCTAAGTATGGGTTATTTTATTATGTCTATCGATTTAGATAAAATAGAGACAAAGGCAATAGAAGACTCTAAAGAACGTATTATACTAGGGCTTGTTATGGGCTTTTTTATTATAGGAGGCTTCTTATCTTATCTTTATGTAGTTAATTATAAAAACTATATCCAGCAACAGAGGCTGCAACTTGAAAAAAGTGTAGCTGAAAAAACGCAAGAGCTTCGAGAAAAGAGTGAAGCCATGACACATTTAGCACATCATGACTCACTAACGAATCTTCCTAATAGACTCTATTTTCAAAAGCAACTCGACTTAGCTATTACATCTGCTAAAAAGAGTGCACATAAGGTAGGAGTGCTCTTTTTAGACCTTGATAGCTTTAAAGAGATTAATGATACTTATGGCCATAGAGTGGGCGATATGCTACTGCAAAAAATTACAGAGAAGTTGCGTAGGGTAGCTAATGAAGAGGATGTTGTTGCAAGAATTGGTGGCGATGAGTTTACTGTAATTGCAAACAAGGTTACTCCTGAGTCTTTAGAAAAAATAGCAGTTAATATAATGCGTGAGATACAAAAACCTATAAAGCTAGATCAGATAGAACTATTTGTAACTTTTAGCATAGGGGTGAGCATATACCCAGATGATGGGAAAACACCAGATCTGCTCTTGAAGTTCGCAGACACTGCTATGTATAGAGCCAAAGAGCTTGGGAAAAATGGGTATCAATTTTATAATGAAAGTATGACAGAGATGGCAGTGCATAAAGTAGAGATGCAAAATGCACTACGCGAAGCTATTAAGGAAGAGCAGTTTGAGCCATACTTTCAACCAAAAATAGATGCACGAACAATGGAAGTAATTGGTGTTGAAGCACTAGTTCGCTGGAATCACCCGCAAAGAGGTCTTATATTTCCAGGTGAGTTTATCCCTTTTGCTGAAGAGAGTGGTGCTATTTTAGAGATAGATAGACTTGTGATGAAAAAAGCACTTAAAGAGATGCGTTTGTGGTACATTGAAGGGCTTCCTATGGGTCGTCTCTCTTTAAATATCTCTGGAAAGCAGTTTGAAAATAGCAACTTTATACAAGAGATAGAACAAACTATAGCAAGTATGAAATTTGACACAAACTATTTAGAGTTTGAAGTTACTGAGAGTCAAATACTACAAAATCAGAAAAAAGCAGCGCAGATACTCAAAAAGTTTAAATCCTTGGGAATTAAAATATCTTTAGATGATTTTGGAACAGGCTACTCCTCGCTGTCTTACTTGAAGTCTCTTCCTGTGGATCGACTTAAAATAGACCGTAGTTTTGTGATGGATATTCCACGAGACAAAGATGATGTTGCTATTGTTAAGACTATAATATCTCTGGCAAAAAACCTTGAGTTGGATGTTATAGCTGAGGGTGTGGAGACACAAGAGCAAGTTGATATGCTTCTTGAAGAGGGGTGCTATATTATCCAGGGTTACTATTTTGCAAAACCTATGAATGCTAAGGATTTCCGAAGCTTTGTACTTAAAAGAGTATAATTATTTTTTATATGTTAAAATTCTTTTTTTAAAAAAAAGGATACTCTTAATATGGTAAAAACTTTACTTACATTACTCTTTATGCAGCTTACACTTTTAGCACTCTCTCATTATGAAGTTGCAAAAAAATCTCAAGAGCAGATGAGTGGCTTTGAAGATTCCATAGCGCAGATGCAGATGCACCTCATAAATGCTGCTGGACAAGAGAAGATTCGTACGATGAAGATGAAAGTTTTAGAGGGAAAAACAGAAGATAAATCTCTTATGGAGTTTTTAACACCGGCAGATGTTAGAGGTACTAAGTTTTTAAACTACGAACACGTTGATAGGGATGATGACCAGTGGCTCTATCTTCCAGCACTTAAACGCGTAAAGCGCATAGCATCAAAAAATAAGTCAGGGTCTTTTATGGGGAGTGAGTTCTCCTATGAAGATCTCTCTGCTTCAAATGTAGAAAAATATACCTACACCCAAGGAGAGGCAGAAGTTGTCACTTTAGATGGTAAAAAGGTTTACAAAAGTGTTTCTCAGCCTCGATCAAAATACTCCGGTTACACAAAACTCATCTCCTACATCGATACAAAAACATTCTTGGTTCAAAAAATTGAGTACTTTGACAGAAAGAAAAAACTTTACAAAGTCGCACATTTTAATAAGTACAATAAGTTTGGCAATGTTTATAGAAGTGCAAAGATAACAATGCAAAATATTCAAAACTCTAAAACAACTCTCCTTGTATGGAAAGATGAGAAGATTAAAAATGGACTCAAAGAGAGAGACTTTCATAAAAGATACCTCAAGTAAAGAAGTTTTAATCTGATATAATCTCGCTTATGAAACAACTACAGGACTATTTGAGTGCACACGATATAAGTGAGATGCACCCCAGTGATATTGCTAAAATCCTAAAAAGTTGCAGTGATGAAGAGTTTAATGCCGCTATTAAACTTGTCCCCAAAAAATTTATTGGTGATATTGCCCTATCACTTCCAGATAGATACTTTGATGATGTTGTAGGCAATTTTAGTGTCGAAGATCTCTCAGAGGTTGTTGCTGAACTAGAGTCAGATGACCAAGTTGAGTTTATGCAAGAGCTTGAAGAGCTTGATGAGAACATCGCAACTGAGGTTTTTGAAAAGCTTGAAGAAGAGGATAGGCAAGAGATTGCAAAGCTTAAGACCTATGACGAAGAAGAGGCTGGAGCTTATATGCAGCTTGAACTCTTCACAGCTTTTAAAGATGAGATAGTTCAAGATGTCATCAAACGTTTTGCACGCTTACGTAAGGAGAATGAACTTGAAAATGTTCAAAATCTCTTTATTACGGATGAAGATAAAAAACTAAAGTATGCAGTTGGTTTGGATGACCTGCTCATTTTTGATTTTTCCAAGAGTGTTATAGAAAATATTGAAATGAGTGAAGAGAGTTTTGAACCCATAAAAGCCATTGATAGTGATAATATTCGAGATGTTGTGCATATTTTTGAAGAGTATGATATTAGCGCTTTAGCCATTGTTAATGCTTATGGAGTGCTTTTAGGGCGTATTACCTCTGATGATATCTATGACATCATAAATGAGCAAGCAACAGAGCAGATGTATAATCTTGCTGGGGTTGATGATGAGGCAGAAGAGGATGAAGAGATACTCCCAGCTGGAAAAAAACGTGCTGTATGGCTCTCATTTAACCTGCTGACTGCCATTGCTGCTTCTTTGGTGATTGGACTCTTTTCAAATACACTTGAGAGTATGGTTGCACTTGCCGTGCTTATGCCAATAGTGGCTTCCATGGGAGGCAATGCTGGAACGCAATCGCTTACCGTTGTTGTTCGCCAGTTAGCTCTTGGGGATATTTCCCAGGGTGATGCTATGAGAATTATTAAAAAAGAGGTGATTATAGCACTGCTTAATGGGCTCTTATTTGCTATAATCATAGGAGTTATAGCCTCATTTTGGTTTGATGTGGGAATGCTTGGAGTAGTTATTGCTTTGAGTATGATTATTAACCTTTTTGCAGCGGGTTTCTTTGGTGCTACTATTCCACTGCTTTTAAAAAGAATGGACATAGACCCTGCTATTGGAAGCACCGTTATACTTACAACTGTTACTGATGTTGTAGGCTTTTTTAGCTTTTTGGGTCTTGCGACCTATATATTACTCTAAAGGATAGTGTAAAACTTGGATCTTCTTATAATATTTTTTCTCCTCTCGGTAGGAGTCTCTTTTCTGTGCTCTGTTTTAGAGTCAGTTCTACTCTCAATAAATATGTCTTACGTAGCGGTTTTAGAAAAAGATCGACCATCTGTAGGTGCACTTCTTCGCATGCAAAAAGAGAATATTAACAAATCTCTTGCAGGAATTTTAATTTTAAATACCATAGCAAATACACTTGGTGCAGCAGCTGTTGGTGCGCAAGCAGCTCATGTTTTTGGAAATGATGCAGTTGTAGTTGTTTCTATGGTGCTTACCTTTGCAATTCTCTTTTTAAGTGAGATTATTCCAAAGACTATAGGCGCACTTTATTGGAAAACACTTGCACCAACTGCTGGGCAGTTTATTCGCATTTTTACTTGGATTACTTATCCTATTATCCTTGTTACTCTTGCTGTGACAGACAAGATACGAAAGGGAAAAGCAGATGCACACTCATTAACAAAAGAGGAGCTTTTAGAGAGTATGCTTCAGAGTGAAGATGAGGGTGTCATTGATGAGAAAGAGTCAGACTTTATTGAGAATATTTTAAATCTTAACAACATTAAGGTGGGAGAGATTTTAACGCCAAGAAGTGTTGTTTTTGCCATTGATGAGACCATGAGCATTAAAGAGGTCATAGATACGCAAGCAGCTATTTTCAAATTCTCTCGTATTCCAATCTATAAAAATAACATTGAAGAGGTAACAGGTATAGTGCTTACTAAAAAGATTTTCAAGCAAGCGCTTATTGATGACACAGTCCCACTCTCACATATTAAAAAAGATATCTTCTCTATTAATGAGAATATTCCTGTGAGTAAGGCGCTTGATCTGCTCATAGCAAAAAAAGACCATATGTTTTTAGTTGTAGACAACTACGCACAGACAGAGGGGATAATCACGCTTGAGGATTGTGTTGAGACCATTTTAGGTGTTGAGATTATGGATGAGAGTGATACCACGGAAGATATGCGTGAGCTTGCAAAAAGAAAGATGAAGCTCAAACGCCGTGCTAAGGGCGAGTAGAGCAACTTTTTTTGTTGATGAAATAAACAGCTATCATACTTAAGGCTCCACCTATGATGATGTGGAGTTGCATCTGCTCATCTAAAACTAGCCAAGCAAAAAAGAGTGCAAAAACAGGCACTAAAAACATAAATGAACTTGTCTTCTCACTCCCTAACTTTCCACTTGCAACAAAAAAGATAGTTGTTGCAACTGTTTGACCAAAAACTCCCAAGTAGATCATCGCTGTCCAAAACTCTGCCCCTTGAGAAAACACAAGACTTAAATTACTTTCAAAGGAATAGAAAAAACTAAAAAGTGTGGCAACTATAGAGATAATGAAACTATAGTAGAGTGGATGTATGTGCTTTTGTGAGTGTTGCGAAAGCAGAGTTACTCCTGCCCAGATAGTCGCACAGAGAAGAAAGTAGACATTTGGCCCATCTAAGAAGAGAGAGAGGTCACTAAGCTCAAGCAGTATGTAGCCACCAAGTAGTCCTAAAAAGAGTCCAAAGTAGTGCATAGTGGCTATCTTTTTTCTAAAGAGCACAGCGGCAAGTAAAAATGTCATAACAGGAGAAAAACTTGTAATGATGACACTCCCAGCACCTGCAAGTCCATACTTGATGCCCAAAAATGAAGAGAACATAAAACTTATGTTTAACACAGAGCTTGCAGCGACATACTTAATCGCCCTTCTATCCATCTTGAATGGAATTTTTAAAAAGTAGATGATGGGTAAAAAAGCAAGACTCATGATAAAAAAGCGCCAAAATATAATGACATCCATAGGTAGTTCGTAAGTGAGGATTTTTAGAGCAGTCCAACCTCCGCCCCAAAAGAGCATTGCCATTATCATAAGGTAGGTGTAGTGATTTTCTTGAAGTCTATGCATTATAAAAACTCTCTTTTAAGCCAGTGTGAAAGCACATAAAGAGCCCACACATGCTGTTTAAAGCTCCCTTGAGAAGCAGTGCTAATATACTCATCCAGTTTGTCACTCTTAAAGAGCCCTGTCTCTTCGTTTACCTCTTTGATAAGCGCTATTTTCTTCGAGTTTATAAGATACTCCATGTATGGATTTGCAAAACCTTTTTTCTTACGTAAGAGAGTCTCTTGTGGGAGTTTGTTTTGCATTATTTTTTTAAGCAGTGACTTTGTGACTCCATCTCTGTAGCGAAGAGATGGCTCAAGGCTAAAGAGTATCTCAACGAGTTTGTGGTCTAAAAATGGGGTGCGGGACTCTATGGAGTGTGCCATAGAGACACGGTCAAGCTTTGTTAAAAAGTGCTCAGCTTGAAAGAGGTTCAGGTCAATGTAGCTGTACCAAAGAGAGTTGTCAGAGTGCTTTGAAGCCTCAAAACGCTCTCTATAGGTTTGAAGATATTTGAGTGATTCGTTATCTCTGACATTCTTACGTAAGAGTGCATTTTTTTGCAGGTCTGTAAACTTCTCCCCTGAACTTCGAAAGAGCAGTGTATCATCAAAGATGCGTTTGTACCACTCCCACTCTCTGTTCATTGAGAAGTTACTGCGAAAGTATTTTTTGAGCCAGTTTTTATGAGCAAGTGAGGATGCTTGTTCTATGTCAAGATACTCAAAGTACTGTCTATAGCCTAAAAAAATCTCATCGCTTCCCTCGCCACTCATAACTACTTTATGCCCATCTTCTGCGATGCGCTCAAAAAGAGCATAGAGTGGTACAGCTGCTGGATCGTTGAGTGGTTCATCGAGTTGTCTTAAAACTCTCTCGCTTGTCTCTATGAAACTTTGCTCATTTATAACAACAGCAGTGTTACGTAAGCCTAGAGTCTGTGCTGTATGAGCAGCATTTTTGCGCTCATCATACTTGGCATACTCCTCATAACCGAGTGTGTAGGTAGGAAGAGAGTAGTTGTGCTTTTTTGCAAAGTAGTTGATGGTTGCACTATCTATGCCGCCCGAGAGCAGGGTAGCTGTCGGTGCCCCAGTATCTAGGCGCAGGGTTATAGACTCTTCTAGGAGTGCTTCTATTTTTTGGAGTGCCTCATCTTCACTATTGATAATGCTAGTAGGAGCATTGAGTGCATCCCAGTAGCGCTTGACTTCATGGGTTTTGTTTTTATACCTAAGATACTCTCCAGCTGCGAGTTTTTGTATGCCTTTGTAAAAAGTATGCGGAGGTGTTGGAGCTAAAAAAGAGAGGTAGCTCAGCAGAGCATCTTCGTTCATTGCTTTTTGCTTTAAAAATGGTGTGAGTGCTTTTATCTCTGAGGCAAAGTAAAGAGAGCCTTGGTCTAAAAAGTAGAGCGGTTTTTTACCGAGTCTGTCACGAAACAAGTAGAGTGCATCACCATCAAGTAATGCTATAGCAAACATACCACGCAGATGCTGTACAAAATAGACTCCCCATTTCACATAGGCTGCGATGATAACTTCGGTATCAGAATCCGTTTGAAAATCAAAATCTAACTCCTTACGTAAGGCTTTGAAGTTATAGATTTCGCCATTAAATGAGAGCAAAATATTTTTATGTTTGAATGGTTGATGACTTCTGTGATGGCTGTCTTGAATGCTGAGTCTCTGGTGAGCAAAGAAGAGATTTTTTTGCGTGACTACTCCACAGTAGTCAGGTCCTCTATGTGAGAGTTTGGCAAGAGCATGGCGCGCCTGTGTCTCATTGTACTCGCCAATGATTCCAAAAATACCACACATTAAATAAAGACTGCAAATTGAGTAAACATGGTTGAATTTTACAGGATAGTTCCCTACAATGTCAATGTATAAAGGAGAAGATATGAGAGTAGCAGTTGTAGGACTTGGTGGTGTTGGCGGTTACATCGCTGCAAACTTTGTACGTGCAGGGATTGATGTGGTCGGATTTGCCAGAGGAGCGCATCTTGAAGCCATTCAAACACATGGTTTGGAGATAGTAGAAGATGCGCTTTGCTGGAGTGCTAAAGTAGATGCTAGAGAAGAGGGCAAACTTGATGGTTACTTTGAGGGTGCTTTTGATGTGGTACTCTTTTGTGTGAAGAGTTATGACTTGGATGATGCTTATGTAAAGATTCGCTCACACATTGATGAAAACACAATACTACTCTCGCTCTCTAACGGGGTAGACAATGGTGAGCGCTTACGTAAGATGAGTAAAAGTAGGGTTTTAGATGGCTGTGTCTATGTGCTCTCTCACATAGAAGCCCCTGGAGTTGTGCGAAAAAAAGGAAAGGTTTTTGCCGCTGTTTTTGGAGGAGAGAGCCAAGCGACACAACTTCTTACAGATCTTTTTGAAAAGGCGCAGTTACGCTATAAAACTCCTGAAGATATACAAACCGCTCTATGGAAAAAGTATCTTTTCATTTCGGGATTTGCCACACTTACCTCATACTATGACAAGCCTATTTCCTGGGTTTATAAGCACCATTTTGATGAGGCAAAAACCCTTTTAGAAGAGATAGCTGCTTTTGCAGCACAAAGGGGAATAAACATAGCAGATGAGGTGCCAAAAGCACTTGACACGGCGAAAAATCTTCCAAAAGATGCTTCTACTTCTATGCATAGAGACTTTATGCTCTCTAAAAGAGTAGAGCTTGACTCACTGAGTGCTTACGTAAGGATGCCTCTGATGCAGAAGTTCTACACTGCACTCAAAGAGAGAGTATAGTCTTACGTAAGAGATTTACTTAGACTGAATATTTTTACTTAAAGCAAGAGGCATTTTTTGACTAAAGTCTAAGATGTAATAATGCAAACAATAAATTCTCTTTGAGGGGTTACAATGAGTATAAAACGAATAGTACTTGGCGGAGGCTGTTTTTGGTGTACGGAAGCAGTCTTTTTAAATGTAAAAGGTGTCATAAAAGTAGTGAGTGGCTATGCAGGTGGCAATAGACCAAATCCAAACTATGAGATGATATGTACAGGGGTAAGTGGTTATGCTGAGATTGTTGACATTAGTTACGATGGTGCGATATTAAAACTCTCAGAGCTCTTAGATATCTTCTTTGCTATTCATGATCCAACAACACTTAACCAGCAGGGAGCAGACAGAGGAACGCAGTACCGTTCTGTTGTCTACTATGCAAACAAAGAGGAGCTTGAGATTATTAACGATGCCATCTTTAGAAACCAAAAAAACTATGAAGACCCTATAGTTACAGAGGTTTCAGAGCTTCCTGAAGTTGTTTACCCTGCTGAGGATTATCATCAAAACTACTATGCCTTGCACCCAACACAAGGCTACTGTCAGGTTGTCATAGCTCCAAAACTGCAAAAGTTTATGACAAAATTTCCAGACAAACTCTCCTCTTAACTCTCTTTACGTAAGGAGTTGTCTCTGTGGGAGATGACTCCCTCTTGCGTTGTGATTTTTATCTCTATCTCACACTCCATATACTTAGAAAAAAGTAGCGGTTCATTTACTTCAAAAGCAGCCTTTTTTGCTCCAATAACTATAGCCTCTAGGAGAGGTAACTCAGTAGAAGTAAAAGAGCTGTGGAGTTCATCGTCTATATAGATTTTTATTTCAGTAGGAAGCACTTCACGCAGAAGTGGGTGTTCATGAAGAAGTACTTCTTTGTCTATGCTGTTTTTTGCCTGAAGTACCTCTTGGATGGAGTCTCTAGCAAGTTGCAACAGCATGGAGCGACTCATGTCTCAAGCCTGTTTTGTTTGTAAAGATTTATGAGTTTTATGACTGTCATAACGCTTATGACTTGAAAGAGTGCGGCCAAAATAAAAGCGTAGTAGTGGAGTTTGTCTATAGAGTTTGCGCTAAAAGCCAAGGTAGCCATCGCAATGAGAAGTGTAAGTGGCATAGAGTGAGAAAGCCCCATTAAAATAGCATCTATAAAGCCAAGTTCTTTGATGAAAACAAGTGAAGCGACAACACGCATAATAATCATCACTAAAGCAATAATGAGTGCTTTTACTATAAGCCCATCCATTGCAAGTGCCTCAAGGTTAAATGAGCTTCCGATGTGGATAAAAAAGATAGGGATGAGAAATCCAAAACCATATGAGGCGAGTTTTTCAGGGAGTTCATGTTTATGTTCAAAAAACGATGGAATGAAAATACCTGCTAAAAAGGCACCAAAAGCAAGTTCTAAATGTAGGTAAAGCATAGCACCCACAAGCAAAAAAAAGATTCCCATGCTTAAGCGAATGTCTTGCTCTTTGTTGTCCTTGTGTGGCATAAGGATGATGGAGACCTTTGGATACCACCAAAAAAGTAGCTGCATGGCACGAAAGAGCAGGAACATAAAGAGTAAAAAAACCATAAGTGAGGTGAGAATTTTAAAAAGCTCAAAACCTATACCTGACTGCAGAGCCGCTGAGGTAATGGTTAAAATCACGATACTTGCAACTTCCCCAATCCCTCCAACAGTCATTGAGAGTGTAAGCCAAGGCGTCTTACCGTACTCTTTGGAGAGCGAAGCCACAAGTCCAACAGAGATGAGTGGTAGCAGTACCATCATAATTTTTCCAAGCTCAAATTGAATTGAGAAGGCTATAGAAAATGCATAGAGAAGGGCAAGATAAATAAGGGCCTTTTTCATAATGATGCTAGGGGTTTTGAGAACATTTTTGAGATTAATCTCTGTTCCTGCAATAAACATCAGGTACAAAAATCCAAACTCAGCAACAAGATCAAAAAGATGCTCATCGTGTAAAAACCCTACATAACCCAAAAGAGAACCTAAAATAATCTCAATAGGCGTAGTTGGAAGCTTTACAACTTTTGCAAAGAATGGCGAGAACATTATGATGAGCGAGATAGTTGTTATGAGGGTAATGTTATCACTCATCAGATCTCCTTACGTAACAAAACTTTTTAGTGAACTTTTGTTGCTACTTCCAAGTTTAGTGATTTTAGCATCTCAAGGTCTTTATGCATAGCACGACCACTAGTTGTTAAATAGTTTCCTATAACAATAGAGTTTGCACCATGCGCAAATATTTCATTTTGGCGCTCGCCAAACATCAGCTCACGCCCACCTGCAATCATAATACGTTGTGCATCTGGTAGCGTTTTACGTGTAAGCTCTATGAGAGAGAAGGCCTCATCAATGCTTAAAGGGTTTGGTTGCAGCTCTAAAGCTTCGTTATGATGGTAGAAGTTAATAGGCACAGAGGTAGGATTAAGCGAGGCTAAAGATGCTAGCATGCTCTCTCTGTCAGCTTGACTCTCACCAAGTCCAAATATCCCACCACTAATGAGTACAAGTCCAGCTTTATTTACATTTTGGCAAGTCTCATAACGCTCAGACCAAGGGTGTGTTGAACATATTTTTGGATAGAACTCTTCGCTGGTCTCTAGGTTATGGTTGTAGGCTTTTATGCCCGCTTCTTTGAGTCTTAGAAGTTGCTCTACACTCGCTGTTCCATTACATGCGATAAGACGTAGTTCAGGTGCAACGCTTTGAACCTCTTGGGCAACACTGCATACAAACTCAAGTGTTTTCTCAGTAAGTCCTTTATCTGCTGTTACTAAACAAAAGCCAAGCGCACCATTGTCACGTGCATTTATGGCCTCTTTTTTTATAAGCTCCATATCTTTTTGCTTGTAACGTTCAATGTCGGCTTTATAACGAACACTTTGAGAACAAAATTTACAATCTTCTAAACAGGTTCCACTGTTAATGTTACAGATAGAACATAAAAATATTTTTTCACTCATGATACTTTCCTGTCATATATGAACTCATCGCTCATAAATTTTACTTCATCTCTACCCTTAAAGTAGTAGGTAACAATTAGTTTTTTCTCTTGTACTTCAAGCATTGCACACTCAGAGAGTGGTTTATTTCTTGCACATGACTCTCCTGGGTTTAAGAAGAGAGTCTCGCCTTTGAACTCAGACTTAAATGTATGTGTATGCCCATAGATGACAACCTCTGCATCCGGAGTCATATAGTATGGCAAGTGCATGAGCTTAAACTTTGTATTTGAGAGTTTAAAGTAGTGCGGCTCTTGTACTAAGTTGAACTCATTATGGTATCTTACAAGGTGCGCATCATTGTTACCATAGACACAGACATAGCGCTTGCCAGAGTTTTTTAAAAGCTCTAGTGTCTCGTACTCACATACATCACCCGCGTGAATGAAAAACTCTGCACCATCATCTAAAAGCTGTCGTAAAGAGTCTTTGGCACGCTCGATTTTCGTGTGCGTGTCTGAGAGAATGCCTATCTTCATTTTGCCTCGGCATCTATCTCTTCACGAGGTGTACGTGCTTTACATTTAACACACTCATACACCTCTTTGTTTCTGTAAGTTCTTGGTGCTAAAACACCACTACACCCTTTCTCTTTACACTTTATAGTTGTTGGTTCAAATTTTGAGATGAACTTACACTCAGGATAATTGTTACATCCCCAAAATGGCCCACGACGAGAGTTTTTAAGGCTTATGGTTCCGCCACAATCAGGACATGGAGTCTCACTTGTCTTCTCTTCAACATTAATGCTTTTTGTATTTTTGCAATCAGGGTAGTTTGAACACGCTAAAAACTGTCCATTACGACCATTTTTAATGACCATATCGCTGCCACACTTTTCACACTTCTCTTCACTACTTATCTCTTCTGCTTTAGGAGCTGTGTTACCCTCATCGTCACACTGCTCTGTATACTTACACTTAGGAAAGCCGCTACACGCTATGAAGTTTCCAAAACGTCCTGAGCGCAGTAGAAGTTCATGCTCTCCACATTTAGGACAAGTTCTTCCAAGTGGTTTTGCAAGTTTTAAAGAGATGATGTTCTTCTGACCTGCTTCTATCTGCTCCATAAATGGATAGTAGAAGTCGTAAAGTAGCTTTTGCCAATCTACATCACCCTCACTCACTTCATCGAGTCTCTCTTCCATGTTTGCTGTAAAAGAGATATCGACTATGTTTGCAAAGTTTTTTTCTAAAATTTCAGTAACAGTAAATGCCATCTCTGTTGGAATTATCTGCTTTTTCTCAATCGTTACGTAAGTACGGTTTGAGAGTGTTGCAATAGTTGGTGCATAAGTAGATGGACGTCCCACCCCCTCTGCTTCAAGTTTTTTAATGAGACTTGCCTCAGAGTAGCGTGATGGTGGCTCTGTAAAGTGCTGCTCGGGTTTTATGCTTTGTATCTCAGCTTTTTCACCCTCTTTGAGCGTTGGGAGAAGTTTATCTTTGTCTTCAGTTCCTGTTACGGCATAAAAACCATCAAAGATGAGTTTACGTCCGCTTGCACGATACTCATTCTCCTCGCCTGTAAAGATGATACTCTGTTGTTCAAACTTTGCATCTTCCATTTGACACGCCATAAAGCGCTCGTAAATGAGACGATAGAGCTTAATCTCATCTGCTTTGAGATAAGTTTGTGCAACCTCTGGAGTAAACTGCAGCATAGTAGGGCGGATAGCTTCGTGAGCCTCTTGAGCACCTTTTGCTTTTTTGGTGTAAACTTTTGGCTCTTTTGGAAGATATTTTTTCCCGTAACGATTCTCTATGATGCCACGAACAGCACCCACAGCTTCACTTGCAAGGTTGAGTGAGTCTGTTCTCATATAGGTAATAACCCCTGAAGTACCATCTGGAGTCTTTACACCCTCATAGAGTGTTTGGGCTATCATCATCGTTCTCTTAGGAGTAAAGCCGAGTTTA
>Ga0272440_1000200_pt1 | contig 50191 bp, 41 predicted proteins | sample SSMMMBAug17_FD_192440 | JGI IMG/M metagenome (GOLD analysis project Ga0272440, IMG submission 192440) | Marine sediment archaeal communities from Little Sippewissett salt marsh, Falmouth, MA, United States - SSM-MMB-Aug17 | ecosystem: Environmental > Aquatic > Marine > Wetlands > Sediment ...
TGTTGATTTGATTGGTGATCCCAGCGGGATTCGAACCCGCGTTACCGGCGTGAGAGGCCGGCGTCCTAGACCCCTAGACGATGGGACCATTTGAAACGTTTAATCGTGTTTTTTTTATTTACTGGATGTCTTGCTAATATGTATTGATTAAAAAGTCAAGGCTTTTATAAATACTTTAACTGTTTGTATCGTTTTTTTGTTGCTTCATACAAACGTTCACCGCTTTTACTGATATCTTTTTCCCAAATCTTTACAATGCGCCTTGCGATATCTTGAATACAAATTGTAAATGGCCTTTTGGGCAAAGATATCATTAGGGGTTCCTTTTGGCGAACCGCCTGTCTAATTTCCGAATCATAAAATACAAATCCGAAGTAGTCCACTTCAATTGATAGTGTTTGGCGAAGCGTTCTGTCCACTTTATTTGTCATGAGTAAGTCATCAGGATGATCCCCCATGTTGAAAATAACTCTGGGGTGATAATATCCAATCGCTTTTTTAGCTCTCGCAGCAAGTTCTGGAGATTCTTCATGAATCATTTCTAAAAGTGATTTAACTGTCAGAGGGTCATCCATGCCGCTTTGTCGAAATGAATCCACCACCATTCTGAATGTTTGACGTTCATGTCGGACAATACTTGAAATGATACGAAATAAAAAATTCTTCAAAAACATGAAAAAATTCATTACTGCGGGCGTTTCAAAAGTCGTGAGTATAATGCCTTGGTGAGATATGCCAAAAAAATTCAATGTGTTGAATGTCGTGCCTGCGCCTAAATCTAAAATAATATAATCGGCTGAAAGCTGCTGAATGTTTTGAATCAAATCTAATCGCTGATCAAATGGGATATTGGCTAAAAAAGGTGTCCGGCCTTCACCCGGAATAAAGCTTAGGTTGGGTATGTCGGTTTCGACAAGTAAGTCCTTAAATTTATTAGTGCTTTTTGATTTTAGGTAGTCACCAATTCCAGCATGCTTGTTTGTAAGTCCTAAATATGTATGGAGGTTTGAACCACCAAGATCAAGATCAATGGCAACTGTTTTGTAACCTTGCTGCGCAATTGCAATTGCCAGGTTTGATGAAAATAAACTTTTCCCAACGCCCCCTTTGCCGCTCGCAACAGGAATAATGATTCGGTCTTTTTTCATGAATTAATGTCTCTTGTTCTGATTTATTTTTTTCCCAAATGTTTTTTTTTTCAATTATATTGGGATTGCAATTTTGTAAATATAATATCTTGGTCTGATCAATGCAACAAAATTTTGATATCTTATATGAATCTTTTTCTTGACACGACCTTATTTTTTCTTTTACAAGTATCTTAAGTCAACGAAATATTTGAATGAGGTGGCAAAATGGCACTTAGAATTCTTGTCGTTCACGAATACTCAGTTATTCAAAAAATTGCAAATAATTATATCTTAACAGAGTATTCAGATGCTGTTGTAAATTCATTCTCATCGACCATTGATGCGATTGAAGAACTTAAGATCGTTAAATATGATATTATTTTCTGTGCAATGGAAATGCCCAAAATGGATGGTATCGCATTTTCTGAGGCGGTATTAGAAACCATTAACAAAAATGCTCATTTTGTTATAATGACATCCAATTATGATGAAAAAAACATTAAAGCATATAAACAACTCGGTATTACCAATATATTGAGTATTCCATTTACACAGCCGCAGTTGACAATGCTGATACAAAATACTGTCAATCCACGATCAAAACGTATTCATGAACGTTTCGTCATTCAGGACAGTGAGGTCTTGATTCCAGTTAACAACAAAGAGCTTAAAGCCAGGCTGATAAATATTGGAATGAATGGTCTATTGTGTGAATTAAAACTAACAAAAGAAGACACAAGCTTTTTTGAATCCAACAACTTAAAGTTAAGTATTCCAGAACCAGATGGCCACTGTGTCGCAGAAGACATAAAGAGCTGTTTGATGCGATTAACTGTTACTGAATGGAACAGTAACCATTCTCCAAAAACACTTCGCATTGCGTATCGGTTTATTGATATGCCTGAAAAAGCCAAGCAAATTGTTCAAAAAGCGATTAAAAGTTCCGCCAATGAGTTAACATTAGCTGAATCACATGCATTGGAAAAAATTATGCGACAAGAGAATAAAGCCATTATATAAGCTTTTTTTGTGAATAGTTTCTTGCTTTTATTTTTTTTGTTTTTTGACACCCACGATAGGCGATCAAATCCTGTTCGATATCTTTTAAAAAAATGGATATCGCTTGTTCATGTCTTTTACCAAAGGCGGTTCTCGTTTTCGCATAAGAACAGTAAAGCATTTCTTTTGCACGTGTGACAGCAACGTAAAAAAGACGTCGTTCCTCATTAATCATTTCTGATGTGAGCGTTTCACCATAACGCGCAAATGGGATAATGCGATCTTCACATCCCACAATAAAAACAACTGGAAATTCAAGCCCTTTTGAAGCATGCATCGTCATCAAGGATACTTTTTCAACATGATCAGGGATAACATCTATATCTTGCAATAATGATACTTGTGCAAAAAATTGGCAATAATTATTGTCTAGGTGTGACGCAATTGTGATCATGCGGTCAAAATAACTCTGATCATTCACCGATATGTTGGCAAACTCTTTCAGGTTCAGTATGGATTGTATACATTGTGCAATATTTTTGTGTTCCAATGTATTGGCGAGCTCTTTTGAAAATTGAACAAAATTTTTCCAAAAATTACAATTGGTTGGGCTTAATGTATCGCATGGAAGATTTATCATTTGTTGTAAATTGAATGGTTGAATAAGTATGCCTTCAATCCATTGGTGAATCGCTAATAAATTTTGTTCTCCGAGTGTTTGATCAAAAAATAACAATAGCGGTTCCATATCAAGTATTCGGCAATCACCTGAAATTAATCGAAGCAGAGAGATCATGGTCTGAATGCGTAAATTTTGTCTTTTTTTGAATGCCATATGATAGGGAATTCCTGAACGTTCAAATGCCTCTGCAATACTTTGACCCACATCGTGTGTGCGATACAAGACTGCAAAGTCAGAAAAACCAAAATTGTCCGATTGCGCTGTCGCATCAACCCAATTACTGTCCATTGAAAAATAACTGAGCCCGCCCATTAGTTGCTCTAGTGTTTGAACAATCATTGTCGCTTCGGCTTGCTCAGATGTCGTTTCAATGATATTTATTTTCGATGCCCCTTTAATCCCTGAGAATAAACGTTTGCGATCTTTTTGTAGACTATGCGCGGATATTATTTGTTCAGAAACAGACAATATGGTTTCTGTTGAACGATAGTTTTGTGAGAGATAAACACTTGTGGCATCAACAAAATCAACCATAAATCGTTGAAAATATGAAACATCAGACCCTCGAAATCCATATATCGCCTGATCAGGATCTCCAATGACACATAAATTGGTATCATTCGCCATAAGGCATTGTAGTAGCTGGTATTGACTGTTGTTTACATCTTGATATTCATCAATAAAAATATAAGAAAACTGTCGTCGCCATTTTTCCTGTACCGCTCTATTGTTTTGAAATAATTGTATGGTTTGAAACAAAATGTCCTCAAAATCCATTGATTGATATTTGTTCAATACTCCATCATACGCTTGATATATTTCAAAAAAATGAGGATTATCTGTTATTGTTGACAAATCATCATCCAGGGACAAACAGTTTTGTTTGGCAGTTTCTATCCATTTTTTGGCTTGCTTGCGTGATGGTAATGCCTTGGTATCATGAAACCGATTGTAGGCTGATAGCAAGCAAAGATCTTGTTCATGCTCATTTAAAACCCTATACGACTGATTTTTAAAGCATTCTTCTTCAAGGATGTTTAAGCATAATGAATGAAATGTTGCAACGACAGGTAATGTATTTTTATTGCGATTTGCCAGCCGGTTTTTCATTTCCAAAGCTGCCTTTTGGGTAAATGTCACAGCAAGAATACGATGCGGCGGAATGTTTTTTTCATTCATTAAGGACGTAATTCGATGGGTTATCGTTCGGGTTTTTCCAGTTCCTGGTCCTGCCATTATAATCAAATGACGATCATTGGATTTGACAACGGCCTGTTGCGAGACATTCAAATTTAAACGAGTTGATTTTGAAGCACTTTTGAGTTCAAAAACCTGTTTTTTTATGACTTGATTCTTTGAGCGTTTTTTTGTTTTTTTTTGTTTGTCACCCATATGAAACAATGATTTCTGACCTTTAAATCTATCGATCTCCGACTTCTCAAAAACTTTGACTGTTCCAAATTCACCATCATACCCCCCCAGTAAGTGAACCTGGCCAGAACGTAAACGTTTGATTGCCTCAGACAAGAGGGGGATATTTGTCGTTTCAATAACGTCTAAAGGACAATCTCGTAAGATATAAAATTCCGGGCCTAATTTTTCTATTGCCTTTTCATAATGGGCTGCAACAGTTTTTGTTTTCGGTCCTTTTTGTAATATTTCAGACAAAATTTCTTTTAGTGGAATGAGGCTGTCAAAATGAAGGGAAGTGACATCCTTTTCAGGGCGATCAGCAAGTTCATTGACACGATACAATACGCCTAAAGTAAGAGGTTTGCCGCATTTTGGGCAGATGCCATCATAGGCATGGCTCTCTTCAGGGCTCAGTCGAATATCACATTTTCGGTGACCATCCAGATGATACTTGCCTTCTTCAGGATAAAATTCAATGGTTCCATCAAAGCCTTTTCCTGTTTTCATGGCTGCATAGATGGCATGATATGATAGCGTCGTATGAAATAGGTTGGCTTCCCGCCCCAATTTGTCGGGAGAATGGGCATCAGAGTTGGAAACGAGAGTCAGATGATCTAAAAAGGATACGCGTCGATTCATTAATGGATCAGATGAAAGACCTGTCTCTACTGCAAAGATATAATCTGATAAATCTTCGTAACACTCTGTCAATGTATCAAAGCCTGATTTGGAACCCAATAGAGAGAACCAGGGGGTCCATATGTGTGCAGGTATCAAGAAACCCAATTCATGGGTATTTAAGGTCATATCTAATAGATGATGCGCGTCCAAACCCAGAATGGGGCGTCCATCAGAATGAATATTGCCGATTTGATCTAATTTGGTATTGAGAGAACGAACTGAATCAAGGTCGGGTAAAAATAAAACGTTATGATTTTTTCGTGTTCGGCCATTTTTTTTATAAATATTACTGATTTCAGCTGTTAATACAAAGCGAACAGGCGCACGACATGTTTGGGGAATCTCATTGTCGATGATATGAGCAAGTTCAGGTTTGAGCGCGTATAAGCCTTCTTCTGCCGGAATCAAATGTTCGGATAATTCCGAAAACCATCCAGGGTGGGTAAAATCGCCTGTTCCAACAAGAGTGATCCCCTTAATTTGGGCCTCTCGATATATATTTGGTAAATCTAGTTTTTTAGACGTTGCACGTGAGAAATGTGAATGTATGTGAAAATCTGCAATAAATTTCATGCGTATTCCTTCTGACACAAGTTGTTTTTCTAATGCAATGAATCGGTGTTGCTAAAAAGGGGTTTTACAATATAGGCATGTGATTAACTTTTCCATTCCCATAGAACACATTCCAGATATTCTTTTATGGCTTTTGAATCTTCCATTTGAAGTACTTTGTTTAAGTCAGACAGGGCTTCTTTTTGGTTGATCTCACATATCATTCTTTTGATTTCAGGCACTGAAGCCGGATTCATGCTAAGCGTGTCAATATTCATTCCAATAAACAAATACGCACAATGTATATTTGATGCAGATTCTCCACAGATACTGACTGGCTTATTTGACTGTTGACAAATTTGAGCGACATCTCGGATAATTTCAATAACTGATGGATGTAATGGATCATACAAGCCGGCAACCTTTTGATTATTTCTGTCAACAGCAAGCATATACTGAATTAAATCATTGGTTCCAACGCTTACAAAATCGACATAATGGATGGCTCTATCCAAAATTTGGACAATTCCCGGTACTTCAACCATGATTCCGAAAGGAATATCCGGGTCAAAATTGATTGATTCATCATGGAGCTTTTGTTTCTCCTGATCCATGATCGTGATAATCTGTCGAATTTCGTCAATGGATGAGATCATGGGAAATAGAATTCGAGCGTCACCAGAACAAGCGGCTCTTAAAATAGCACGAATTTGGGTTCTAAAAATACTTTCAAGCTCAAGGGATACGCGAATGGAACGCCAGCCTAAAAAAGGATTGTCTTCTTTTGGATATTCTAGATAAGAAAGAAATTTATCTCCGCCGATATCAAGTGTACGAATGGTAACAGGACGTCCTTTTGCTCCTAAAATGATGGATTGATACGTTTCAAATTGTTCTTCTTCTGTTGGCAATTCACGACGAACTAAAAAAGGAAATTCTGTTCGATACAGACCGATATGGTCGGCCCCATTTCGTTCCATCAAAGCCAGGTCAGGAATCATTCCAATATTTGCACCAGTGTATACTCGAAAGTTATCTTTGGTAATGGCAGGTGATTGAATGGTTTCTCGACTTACAGATTTTGCTTTAATTAACCGGTCATATTCTTCAATAATTGGTTCAGGTGGGTCTTTGAATACGAGCCCAGTATAACCATCAATAATAATATAGTCATCTTCATTGACAGTATCAAAAATTTCTCTAACCCCAATGACCATTGGTAATTCAAATGAGGCTGCAAGGATTACAGTGTGGGATGTTCGTCCACCACGAGACAAGACGATGGCTTTGAGGCGATTTTGTTTCATACTGACAAGGTCAATGGGAGAAAGATCAGATGTTATCAGAATGGTGTCCTTGGATAATGTACCGATTACGCTTGATTTAATCCCCAATAAATGCCTGAGAACCCGACGTCCAATATCTTCAAGATCTGCCCCTCGTTCCTTGAGATAACGATCTTCCATCTGTGAAAAAATTTCTAGATATTCAATGACTACTTTTTTTAAGGCATATGCCGCGCGAATCCCTTTTTGAATTTGAATGAGTACTTTTTTCTTAAAAGAAGGATCCTTTAACAGCATAATATGGGCTTCTAAGATCGCATCATTCTGACCCGACAACGTTTTTACCTGGGCCGCCATATTTTTGATCTCAGTCAAGGCTTTGGAAAATGCCATTTCTAGTTGGTCGATTTCATACTGAATGTTTTCTGTTTCTTCATAGTTTACCATGTAGAAACCAAAATTTTCTCCATAAAAATGAACATAACCTTTTGCAATTCCAGGAGAAACAGCAATTCCATGAAGTATGGACTGTTTTCTATGTCTTTTTTTGTTTTTTGTTTCTTTTCGCTCTAACAAGCCTGAATACAAAACAGCTGTAGAAATTTGAATCGCAATGGTTGAAAAAACCGGAATATCTTTTTTGCTAATCGCATCAATACTTTTCGTCTGAAGAACCATCACCCCTTGAGGCACATTTCGATAGACAAGTGGAACGCCAAGGTATGTCTGGTAAATTTCTTCTCCACTTTCTTTATAAAACTTGAATCGCGGATGTTGCACAGGGTTGGTTGTAAATACAGGTTCCATGCGTTCGATAACCCATCCTGTAAGCCCTTCATTAATGTCCATTCTTAAAAAATCGACAACTTGACTGTTCAGTCCTTGTGTTGCGCGAAGAATGAGTTGACCGGATTGTTGATCAATCAAATAGATAGAGCAGACATCCACATTAAACCGAAACGCAATACGTGAAACAATTTTCGCCAATACTTCCTCAGGATTATCGAATTCGGTAATGATTTTTCCAATTTCACCCAGGATACGGATATCATCTCTTGGCATTAGATGACTCCTTGTAATGCATTTATATTTGCAACTTTATCGACATCTAGTAGTATTTTGACACTGCCTTCAATATTGGCAAGTCCCAGAATAAACTCTGTATCCACTTTGGTTCCAAATGTGGGCGTTTCATCAATGTTTTCCTGGGTAACATTTAATACTTCTGTTACAGAATCAACAACATTACCTACCTGGATAAGTTCATCATCTGCATAGATTTCAACAACAATAATACACGTTCGGTCTGTATATTCTATTTCTGGCATGTTGAATCGCACCCTTAAATCCATCACTGGAATCACTTTTCCTCGGAGGTTAACAACCCCTTTAACATAGTTGGGTGTGTGGGGCACGGGAGTGACATTTAACATTTGTGTAATTTCTTTTACTTTTACAATCGCAATCCCATATTCTTCATCTTCCAATGAAAAAGTCAGGTATTTGCCTTGATGAATTAAGGTTATTTGATCATTTTCACTCATGGATCTTATTCCTTTTAGTTGGAGGTAATTAAAAACATATCGTTTTATATCACAATTTTTATTCTCATAAAGCTAAAAATTGATATTAACTTTACGTTCCTCAATCGTTTTTTGTTCCATTTTTTTAATAAATGGATCAATATTGTGTGTTTTCTTAATCTGCTCAATGGATTCCAGGGCCTGGCCATATGATGCATACTTACCTGAAACAACAATATACCATGGATTTTCATCTTTGTCTTTTAGCCAGTATACAGCAGATTTTAATCCATTCTGTGTTAATCTTTTTGCCTTGTTCACCGCATTTGTATCATTGCGAAATGATGCAAGGATGACAAGATAAATATTTTTGCCCGCAAGAACGTTGGATTTTTCAGTTAATGGTGTTTGTGTGTCAGTTGGCTTCTTGGGAGATTGATTCTGTCGTGTTGTCGTTGGCTTTTTGGGGGGTTGTTTCGGTCGTGTTGTCGTTTTTGGTTTCGTTTTATCTGAAATGTCTGAATGTGACGCATCTTTTTGTTTTGATTGTTTAGAAATGCCTGAACTTAGAGGGTCTAAACTTTCCCAGCAGTATGTAATCTTTTCAGGCGCAGTAATAAAACCGCGTTTTTGTGCTTTTGCAATGGATTCATGACCAAATAATTGTAATTTGAGTTCAACAAATTCAATATTCATTGATTTAAGTCGTGCTTTATCAAGAACAAACTCTGAACGATGAAAACGTTTGCTGCCATATTGCACATCACGAATAAATTTTGGAAAAGCCATTGGATTCGGGTATGAACGTGTAAGCTTCATGTCTTTCAGATGAAATGTCACATGAACAGGACCGCAGGCTTCAGACCAATAAAATGTCTCCTGGGTTGGCTGATGACCAATTACCATAATTTGTTGATTTTGATTACATTTCATTTTGATCAATGTCAATTGCGGTTGAGATGTCGCAAGTGTATTGGTTCGAGATGGTGTGGCTTTGATAATGACTTGATATTTTTCTTTTAATTTTTCTTGATGTCTCGGATGATAGGCCACATATTTAAAAAAAGATTCACGAAAAGGAACAACAAGACCTGCCAGCCGCTTTGGTACATAACGTGTTTGTGTTATTTTCTCTAAAAAAGGACTTGCATATGTTTTCATATATTTATGACTTTCTGCCTTTTGCTGCTGTATCAATGACACGTTATTCCCCATTTGAAGATCAGCAGAAACGACCATCTCTTCCCACTTATGCTGGAGTTGACAGGCTGTTTCTTTCAAAGAAAATTTTCGGATAAAATTGATTGGTCCTTTGTATAGTTCCCAAAATACCGCATTGTTTGGATCTTTTTTGTCCCATATGGATTGAAGCTGGAAAATGCTCAAGCATGCAATGGTATCTGGTCCATCGCCTGGACAAAATGTATCTGGATTGACAAAAAGAGTCTTAATTAATTCATATGAAACTTCAGGTGTGTTTGGTAATTGAGCGATTTTTTTCAACGCGCCCAAATATCCATTAAAGACATTGGCTGTTTCTGTTTTCATGGTTGTTTTTGTCAAAGCATTCGTGGGATGATTGGCATATTCCAGAATGGTCTGATCGTGTAGTCGGTGGCACAACTGTAGCCATTGCGGCCATTTTTTCTGATGTTTAAGGAAGGGTTGTGTTTGTTCTACAATTAGATCAATCATCTGAAAATATGGATTTTTTTGAACATCATACAGGTTTAGAACAATATCAGCCCATTCTTCCCTTGTTTCCAAATAACTTGACATCTTGTCAAATGAGTGGGCTGCCTGTTCCCATTTCTGGAAATAGTCGGCTTCATAATGCGCATTAAATTGTTTGAGGCGCGTATCAAAGTTTGATGGCGTTTTATGCGCGTGACGTATGATTTTAAATAGATTTTGGATATATTCATAGCCATTTTTGGTAAAAGCCGCATTTATCTTTGTATTGGGATTTCGGGTCTGTTTGTTTTTGAGCCATAGGGAAAGCAGATCAATTTCATTTTGTTGAGAATTGACAATCGGATATGTCCACTCCATGATATTCGGCATTAATACAACCATTTCTTCGACAGATGTGTTAAAAAGGTGCAAATCTTTTCGAAATAGTCGGCGATTAGCGGCCCAAAGTAGGGCATTGGTGTAAGAAATCATGAAAAGGTTGAATCGATCACCAGATATTTGATTTTCAAAAATTCCCTTGCCATCTTTATAGGCATTGGGTTTAAAAATAAAGTTTTCTTTTTGGTAGGTTCCCATAAACTGATTGGCAAAATCGATATAATACACCAATGTACCTATAAATTTGCCACTGGTTTGATGAAACTCTTGATCAGAGCTTTTAACCGCTGAGCGTTTACTCAAGTGAGTCCGGAAATGTTGCATGAATTGATCGATAAGCGGTTTGAGTAAATATTTTCTAAACGTTTTCACATAATTCTGTTTCAAACGATTTAAAGGGTCATTTTCTGATGAAAAACCTAACCAGGGAAGCCACCATCCTGAAATGGTTGTATCTAAAGCAACAATATGATGACTTAATGAATGAAAATAGATGATCGCATCTTGAGGGGTGGTAATGTTTTTTTGTAGATTGGCAATGTTTGAATATGTATTTTGCAAGGTATTTTTGTGAGATTGATATATCATGAACAACGTTCCAATTGCCATGAGCAGGCAGATAACAATGCTTAATGTTATTGCTTTATACAAAAAACGCGGACGAGATTCTGGTTGAAAGTAGCTTCCATAAGAAGCTGCTTGTGCAAAAATGCGATGAAAAACATCACTAACAAAAGCGGGCTTTCGAATTAACACACGATTTTCATCTGATTCATCCGTTTGATTCACTGGATGGTTGATCATGCCCATAAAGTACAGGCCAATAAATTTTGGGGGGACCAAATCAGGTTGTGTTTGAATCAGGCCATTTGTTAATGCAACCAGATTATTTTTTAAGATAATGAATGATTGCAAGAAATCATAAGAGGTTGATTCTGAAGATATTTCAGGTGATGACAAATGATCATTAAAACTCCGAAAAGCAGCAGAGATAAAAGATTTTGCTTCTATTTCTTCATCAGGAATGGCAAATCCAAAGGCTTCCTCAAGCTTAGCATCAGGTAAATTGTGTGTCCATAACTCAAAACCGTCTATATCTTCCATATTGCGAATGATAAGCACAATTGGAATATTGTGAGATGTATCGTTTCTAATGGCATCAATTTGTTCACGAATGTTTTGCCCGAGTACAAACAAATCATTGGTTTCAGCAATTCGCAGATAACGTGCATCTAAAGAAATACCAAGTGTTTGAGGATTGGTTTTATGATTTTTTTTTATGAGACGAGAAATGTGTTGAAATGCAGTTGGACTCAGATTATTGACTGATTCGACATCGTCATGAATATTTAAAAAATGACTTTCATTTAATGCGTATAATGAAAATAAGTCATTGTGTTGAGAATCAATAGACTGTGATATATCTTCAATCTCAGGCATCTGGTTGCTTAATTGAAATAAAAGATATAATGGCTCATTGGATGGAACTTTCTGAAGGCACTGCTTTAGATATTTTTTGTCCAGTCGGGTTAATTGTTGTTTGTTTTTTTTCATTGACTATCTCGATCAACGATAACTAAATAATGTTATAAATATGTAAAATGTAGTGAACAAGCACTACGTTACCGAATAACCTCAGAGAGTTTTGCTGCTTCTTTAATAAGATCTGTTTGAAAAAATGAAAACATACCCAAAATGAAAGTGACGAGTCCAAGAATAATCCATATTAACAAATGGCTATTTTTGGGACGTATATCACGCGTCGTACTTTCTGAAAAGTACGCCCGAGGAAATAATTTTTCTGATTTTTTTTGATTTGCGAACATGTTCAACACCCTTGACTTAATTCTTGAGCGACATAAACGCTCACTTCTATTTTTTAGAGTCCCCTTAAGTAACCAATTATTCATAAAATATACTATTTATATACAATATATGGCAGAGTGTCAAGAACAATGCGATTTCTTATTGAATAATGCTTTCTTATGAATGAAGCTGTTTGACGTTTGTTAAATATCATAACAGCGAATGATTGGTGGATAATTTTTCAAAACAGTCTTTAATGAATTGCATAAATTGATTTGTGTATTAAAATATTATAAAAATGAATCATCCTAGAGGCCTTGATCATCGTTTCGGCCAATGATAATTTGTTTGAATCTTTAGCACCGAAGGTGCTAAAGATTCAAACAAATTATCATTGGCCGAAACGATGATCATGGCCCATCCTAGACCATCTATAAGGAAGAGAGATGTTTGATACAACAAAACCTGTTCTTCATAATTATACCAAACAATATTGGATACGCTATTCAGAAACAGGGGCCAATGGAAGAATCACCTGTCAAAATATATTGAATTATTTTCAAGATATTGGTTCTGATCATGCGGGTATTCTTGGCATTTCTGCTTTGGATTTATTTCAAAACAATATGGCGTGGGTCATATATGAAATGCAATTACGCATTGTTGATTATCCCAAATGGGATACCCCACTGATCCTCTCTACATGGCGCTATTCATATCGAAAACTGTATGAAATCAGAGCATTTGAAGGGAAAAACAAAGACAATAAGGTATTGTTTTCCGGAAAATGTTCTTGGGTTATGATTGACTTAGAGAATAAAAAACCTGTTCGACTAAATAAACATTTACCGCAATCATTGCTTGATAATCATGCTGAAATTGACCCTACGTTTGAATCCATCATGCCGCCTGAAAGGCATGATGATATATCAGATCTCAGCGTACGAATGCATCATCTGGATTTCAACCAACATGTCAATAATACGATTTACCTGCAATGGGCGTTGGAAAATGTTCCAATAGAGACGCAAACTCAATTGTTACCCGAACAAGTTGATATTCGTTTTACTGGTGATGCCCGTTTAGGGGATCATTTAAGGTGTTATAGCCAACAGCTTGATCAAACACCAACATACATACATCAAATCAAACACATGGACAAAAATACAGAATTAACACGTATTCAGACAAAATGGAAAGCGTTTGATTATGGGCCATTTTATACATCCAAAAAGCCTTTATAACCCTAAAAGAATCGTTGCGATTTGAAAATAAAAATAAACACTTAAAATATCTATGGCTGTGGTAACAAAGGGGCCAGTTGCAATAGCCGGATCAATGTGAAATCGTGCAAATATCATTGGAACAAAAGATCCCACTAAAGCGGCAATGGTCATGGATGAAATAACAGCCAATCCCACAACAAAGCCGAGCATAAAAATATTATAAATGCTGACAGCTACTGTGCCTAACAGTACGCCATAAAAAAATCCAAGCGCAACACCGATGGAAAGTTCTTTGCCGACGACAGTCGTAATATCCCGAATATTGATCCGCCCTGTAGCAAGTCCGCGGACTACAATCGTGGATGACTGAGTTCCAACATTCCCCCCCATCCCCATAATCACTGGAATAAATGCCGCAAGATATGTGAGTTTATTGAGTGCATGTTCAAATTGACCAATAATAAAGAAGGCCATAATACCACCCATCCAACTGGCAAATAACCAGGGCAACCGGATACGAATACTGCGAATGACAGATTTTGTTTCGGCAAACTCTTCACCTGCACCGGCCATTTTCAATATATCTTCAGTCGCTTCTTCACGCATAATATCAATAACATCATCAACAGTTATAATACCAACCAACCGATGATTTTCATCAACAACTGGTACTGCGAGTATATCATATCTGGCAACGATTCTGGCAACTTCTTCCTGATCCATATCTGTTCGAACAGAAATAACATTAACGCTCATAAAGTCCTTGAGAAGGGTATCAGGTGCAACGACCACTAATTGACGCAACGAACAAACTCCAACGAGTCGGCCAAATTCATCTATAACATAAAGATAAAAAGGCATTTCAACATCTTTATGCTCTTTTTGAAGTGAAGAGATGGCCTCCTGAGCTGTATTTTCAGCATGTACTGCATAAAAATTGGGAACCATTATACCACCTGCGGTTTTGTTATCATAACGCAGGAGATCTTCAACTTCATCAGAGTTTTCTTTGCGCATTCCCTCCAAAACCTTGTCGGCAATATCTTTAGGAAGACGTGCGATCAAATCTGCAAGGTCGTCACTGGGGATAAATTCAAATATTTGTATGAGATCATTTATATCAATCTCTTTTGTTATATCTAAAAACGTATCTGAATCTAATTCGCTGAGAACAAGACCTTGCTTCTCTTTTTCGGAAATCATTTTTAAAATCGTGAGTTGATGTTCTACAGATAAGGATCTAAAAGTTGCGGACAAATCAGCGGCATGAGATTTGTCGATGATTTTTTTTAAATGCGCACTTGCTCCTCTTCGTAACAATCTTTTTATCGAATCAACGAGTATGCGCGAACGACTATTTGCGATTTCCATTTGTTCCCCCTTTTGGACATAATGAACTTGTTTATTATCGTTTATGCAATCTATATTTAAAGACGTTCAAAATAAATATTATACACAGATTCATTTATTTTATCAACTTATCTCTTAGAAATAGGTTCGAGCGGTTTTTTGGAAAATAAGATTTGAAAAGACATAATGAGAATCAACATACGAATTTGAATGAATTCCTTGCATGTTCATAATGAATATGATAATACTCAACAGTATCATGTCAAAAATAATTCTCAAGACAGTCTTTTCGTTGCAACTGTCAATCAAAGGAGGACAAATGAAATCAAAAAAGAGAATATCCAATCTGTCAAAGCCACTGATTATCATTGTGTTTGTCATCGTGGCGTTTAATGCAGGTGTCCTCATCCAACCAGCAATGGCTGAAAGAAAAGCCATATCTTCAAACCGGGCAAATATTCGTTCAGGTCCGGGAACGACCTATGAGGTTTTATGGCAGGTAGAACGTTATTATCCCATTGAGATTATTCGCACAGTTGGTCAGTGGTATAAATTCAAAGATTTTGAAGGTGATATCGGGTGGGTAAAAAACACAATTGTTAACAGTACACTGACAGTGATTACTTCAAAGGAAAATACAGTTAATGTTCGGAAAGGCCCGGGCGTAAACTATGAAAAAGTTTTTATGGTAGAAAAAGGTGTTCCATTCAAGTTGGTTCAGAAAAAAGGGAACTGGCTTCAGATTGAACATGCTGATGGTGATAAAGGATGGATTTTTAAGGGGCTTGTCTGGTAGAATGTAGATTTTTTTTTTGAACTTTCATACTGAATACCGCTCAAAATCGAGCATCAAGAACAATGCTAAATTGAGAAACCCGATGATCAATTTCCATAGGTTCGCCATGATAAAAGCTCATGCCATCGTCATAATCAAAATGAACCTGAGTGTATCTTAACCGAGTCATGAAATAACGATTGATCGGTTGAATATAATATAAATCCCAAACAGAGCCTCGAATATCCAGCTTATTTAACTTATCCGCACTGCCCGCATTCATTCCAAACCAGTACTGAGATCCATAATTATATTCCATGCCAAGTTTTGGGTAATTGAATTGGTCGAGTGGAAGTTTATAGCGAAATCCAATATGGATGGCATGTGCTGAACGATCGGATTCTCCATCACAATTCAACAATCCGATAGATGGAGGTGCTTTTCTCAAGGCCTCAAGATCGTTTGCATGTGATGGGGAAATATTATGGTATTCATTATAAGCATCTCTTGCAAGGATCGGCTCTCCAGGAAGTCCCAATGCCGAGGGATCAAACATAAAATGAAGTGCGCCTTCAGCCTTTGACTTGAGAAATGATATCTCAATAAACCAATCAAGGCCTGATTGCAAAAAGTCCTTACTTTCTAAAAGGCATGTCAGTTTAGAAAACTCCCCTTCTGTATCAGGAACATCCGCATAAACCATTGGAATATCACTATCATAAAAAGGCTGCAAGTTTGGATCATAACGCAAATCCGAGGCCGGGGCATCGGGAATCCATAAATAATTAAGCATGAACAACGTTTGATGAAAAGGATCAGGCAGATACGTCTCCATTTGAGCAATATAAATGCTCAGCGTGTCCATGGATTCTTCATCCACACGATACACACCATATTTATCAGAGAGCGTTTGATCCATAAAGTATTGCGTATTGTCATCCACGCGTCTCACCCACACAAAACGAAAGGCAGATTGGCGCAAAGGGAGATAGTGATCCATTAAAAATGACAGGGCGATACCATCACTTTCACAATCGTAAGCAAGGCCAGGATACGTTGATTTTCTAGGCGTATTTTCCCTAAGATCTGTTGGAAGACCATCAGTAGTGGGCAATCGGCCAAAGGTTAATGCAATGGGAAGGTGATGTGCAAGTGTAAAAAAATAGTCAATATAGGCGCGCTCAACTTTTACATCTAAATTGGAAGGCTTTCTTGACGTGTTCATAAAATTTAACTCAGGATAAACAGGAATATCATCATCCGACCAATGGCGTGTCATCCCCAGGCGAGATGTAAACTTGAAATTTTCAGACAGGTTGGCACGAAGCCCTAGTCTTAATCGGTTGGTTGGCAACATGCGAACGTGTTCATGTTTTTCATCGCCTATTTTGATTGTCGTGTAGGGTTCGTAATCATGACCTTTAAAACTAAACCAATCAAATTGTGTGCGTAATTCAGCATTTAAATTGATCAGATCCAAAAGTGATTTTCGTTCAACTTTATGTAAAATTTCAGAATATTCCTCAATATCATCGTTTAAGTCATCAATTTGACGTGCAATTTTTTGTTTATCAATGAGATGATGCTTTCGTTTTTCTAATCTCTTGATTCGTTGTTTCAGCTCAATTACTTTTTCTTTGATTATTTCGTAATCTTCATGTGTCATTTTTTGAACATCAGATGCGCAAATCTGCGCAATGCTTATTGTATGGATAACAATCAAAATGAACAACGTACGAACCTGATTCGCCATGAAGCGCCTCCAAAATATTATGGTTCAATTTTGCCACTAAAATTCATCTCATTTGAGATACTTAGGAATGCGCGGAAAATAACATCCTCATTTTTCTTGATCGTCCAAAAAAATAAGGTCGTATAGAGACGTAGCATGCTACGTCTCTACAGTACATTTACCTCAAAACGAACAATATCAATAATGAAGAACTTATTTTCAGAGCTTTCCTTAGTTTGATTTGCACGAATAATACCAATATGTCAAGATAACGATAAATTCTTTTTAGAATTTTTGTCTTCTGTTTGAGTCCCAAATCTGCTCAATGAACAAGAACTTCGGCTGCACCACATTGATAATTGATATATCTTGCCAATGTAAAGAAATAATCAGACAATCGATTCAAATACGTTTGCACACTGTAATAGTTATCTGATTGTAATTCCGGCTCAAGTTGTTCGATAAAGCTTACGACCAAACGTTCTGCCCGACGACAAACTGTTCTCGCCATATGTGAAAAAACTGCGCCCGCAGCTCCTGATGGCAATATAAATCCTTTGAGTTGTGGAAGAGATTGCGTCATTTGATCAATGGCCTGTTCAATTTGATCGACACGTTGGTTCAGTGACATGGAACCCTGTTTTTGATCAACCCTTGCCAGGCATGAACCAATATCAAAAAGGTCTTTCTGAATCATTTGGATTGTATGTGCAAGGCTCGCTTCATTGTCAGGAAGATGTAATAATATTCCCCCAATGATGGCACTGAGTTCATCTACAGTCCCATATGCATCTAACCGAATATGATTTTTGGATACCTGTTGTGCTCCAATCAGGCTTGTCAAACCAGTATCGCCACTTTTGGTGTAAATTCGCATAATAATTCTTAAGCTTCTATTAAGTGGTTTAACGTTTTATGAAAGTCGGGGTATGAAATGGCAACACAATCTTCATGAGCAATCTTTGATTCACGACCTGTTAACAGACTTGCCAGTCTCAGTGTCATGGCAATTCGATGGTCTCCAAATGATTCTAACTCTGGCACAGATTTTAAAGGCGTTGGTCCAAAAATGGTCAGGGTGTCTTTTCCTGCCTCAATATGCGCGCCCATTTTGTTCAACTGGGTTGAAATTGCATCTAAGCGATCTGTCTCCTTAATTCGTAGTTCCTGAACCCCCTTAAACACAGTTTTACCTTTTGCCTGTGTTGCCACAAGCGTTAAAATGGGAACTTCATCCACCAACAAAGGAATTTCGTTTTCATGGATATCTGTTGATAGAATATCTGAAGAATAATTTACCTGAATATCACCCACCGGTTCAGGTTGATCTGTTTTTTGGCCAATGTGAATGTCAACATTCATTCGTTTCAATACATCAATAAAGCCGGTGCGGGTTCGATTAAGCAATGTGTCTTTGGATACAACCTGACTTCCTTTTAAGATCGCTGCAGCACAGAGAAAGAAGGCTGCTGATGATGGGTCTCCGGGAACATAAAATTTACTGGGAAGATTAAGTTGGCTTTTTTCAACAATCCAGATTTGATTCTCTTGAACAATGTGGGCCCCCATCAGTTTTAACATTCTTTCTGTATGATCCCTGCTGATCGTTCGTTCTACTATACGTGTTTGTCCAGATGCCTGTATGCCTGCCAACAAAACAGCACTTTTCAATTGTGCGCTGGCAACAGGTAACTCATACGTTATGCCATGTAGGGATTGTCCCTGAATCGTTATCGGACATCGATCATTCAGCGTTTCCACATGACCGGACATTTTGCGTAAAGGTATGGCAATACGTTCCATCGGTCGTTTACGAAGGGAGTCATCCCCATCCAGCGTAAACGTGCCCGAACATCCAGCGAGAATTCCGGATATCAATCGCATGGTTGTTCCTGAGTTGCCACAGTCAATTTGGACATGATCCTTCGTTTGGCCGCCGAGACCGGTAATTTTTACATGAATAAAGTCAGATGTCTCAAATTGTCCGCCCAATGCTTGAAGTGCTTTCAAACTAGACTGGACATCCTCTCCAGGTAAACAATTTGAAACGTCACATTTACCAGAAGCCAGTATTGCCATTAATGCAAGACGATGGGAAATAGACTTATCCCCCGGTGGAGCGAATGTTCCATGTATGACAGTCATGTACTTTTCCTTTCTGATCTCAGATAATAATCGATAAAATTATTTAATAATTGTGTTCCATGGGGGGTGGCAATAGATTCAGGATGAAATTGGACACCCTCTACCATTAATTCTTCGTTTCTGATTCCCATAATTACGCCGCTTTCTGTTTGCGCTGATATGGATAATTGAGATGGAATACTTGATTTTTCAACAATCAATGAATGATAACGTGTTGCTTCAAAGGCATTGGGAATCCCCTTGAAAATCGTGTTGCCATCGTGGTGTATTTCTGATGTTTTCCCATGTATCGGTATTTCTGCTTGAATAACATTCGCTCCAAAAACCTGGCCAATACATTGATGACCCAGGCAAACCCCCATGATCGGAATTTTACCGGCAAAACGTTCGATGGTTTCACAGCTGATTCCCGAACTTTCTGGCCGACCTGGACCTGGAGAGATAATTATGGCCTGGGGAGACATTTGTAAAATGTCATCTGGTGAAATGACATCAGAACGAAACACACGCAATTTCTGGCCTAATGTGCCGAGTGCGTAAGCAATATTGTATGTAAATGAATCATAGTTATCAATTAATATAATCATGATAATTATTCCCTGGTTAATGAAAAAAAATTCCACGTTTAAATGAAATGTAAAAAAGAGAAATGTTCGTATGCCCGACACTCTTAACACAAATTCACTTAAAAAAAAAGGGCTCACGCAAGTGCGGGAAAACCAATCAGTTTTTGCAAGGACGCATCAGAAGCATATATTTTTTGTCCTCGCTGAGCACATCGAATCGCACTAAAAGGTTTAATTTTCATCATTTTTCCAACGAGAACCCCGGATCGTCTCAAATGATCGATTTCAATATGACAGATCACGCATCTGGCTTGTGATACGTTTTTTTTCTGACATTTCTGAAATAACAGATCTGTTGATATTGTGTAGTATTTTGACACAATATCAATTAATTGGTGAATCGATATATATTGTGATGGTTTTTGATTGTCTAGCGCGGATGCCGTCTCAAGAACGTACCTGACAAATTCGGGAGATCCCAAAATGCGAGAGTCATATTGTGATATTTCATCATCCGTGGTGTGCCAGATATCTTTTCTATCACTGCCAGTGCTTCTCATCCAACCGCCGCCATCAAAATCAAAATTTTTTGAAACGCTCATTGATTCTAATTTCTGAATGTATAAGGATCTGGCGAGCGAAATGTCTTGATCTGAAAATTGTAATATGGCCTCATGTGCCCCCTTTTTGTCTATTTCATTCATTGGGCTTTCTGAGCGAATCAGTGATTCATGTCCGGACCAGGGATAATTGTTAAGCGCATGAATATTCTCACAAATTCCTTTTTCGATGGGTTTTAAGTGAGTTGCACAAATTAAAGGTTCGAGATAAGGCGCTTTTTCACAAATAATGGACTGATAACGTCCATGAAATAATTTACCATCAAAGTGATGACGTTTCTTATATCCAGCGACATAGGACGTTAATAGCTTTCGCATTGTCGTTTTCAAAATGGCTTTTGGCGGATGAATGATTAAATAAAAATGATCAGGTATCAATGACCAGGCATAGCATCGGATTTGATTTTCAGCAATCACCCCTTTTAGCAACCTTATAAAATGGTGATAATCTTCATGATTTTCAAAGAGGTTTTTTTGATCCTTCGCTTTGGCAAATACATGATAAATTACATTTGGAATGTCCAATCTTGCCTGTCGTGGCATTGCGTAACTCCATATAAGCAGACTGTCAGATGCCTAATCAGCGTTGTTCTGTACAACAGGAGGTGAAATATCAATAATGGGCCGATCGCCAAATTCTTGACGCTCATTTTCATTTTTCCACATATGATTTGCCTCAATATGTCTGAAAAACTTATTAACGCGCCAAATTAGATAGCCCGAAAAAATACCAATCACAGCAAAAGCACCCAGTATTAAAGGTAACATCAAAATAAACATGATAATACCCACAATCCCCAAGGCTAAAAAAGGCCAGGGTAAAAAAGTCATGTTGCTTTTATCCATTTTTTGAGTCATATAATTTCTCCTTAAAAAATAATTTTCATTTATCATAAAGTATGCCCAAAATTTATATAGAATCAATATTTATGTCAAGAGATTTCAATACTGATGACAAATTATAAAAGGAAGCTTATATTTATGACGATGAGGGTGCATTCCCAAAAAGTCGGACATTTTTCTTAGCCCTGAAAGGGCGGCAACAAACTTCAATAATAAAAAAAAGGCCGGTCAACTAAATATGAATGGTTACTTTGGATCAAAGGCAACAGCTGGTTTATGTCAGCCCATTATTGCAATGATGCCACCGCATGACACGTACATTGAAACCCATCTTGGCGGAGGTGCAATAATGAAACGTAAACCAGCGGCATTGAAAAATATCGGAATTGATCTTGATTTGAAAGCAATTCAATCTTTTGAATGTGGCTATCCGGTAGAAAAAGTGCATGGCTGTGCACATCAATTTCTTTCTAAGTATAACTTTCGAGGGCGAGAATTAGTATATAGTGACCCTCCTTACCTTCTTTGCACACGAACCTCAAAACGTCGCTATCGATTTGAGTATAAAGAGGAGGACCATATTGAGCTGTTAGAGATTCTAAAAAGCCTACCTTGTTCGGTTATGCTGTCTGGTTATTCATCCTCTCTTTATGATGAGCTATTAAAGGGTTGGGGAACACTTGAGATGCAAGTAATGAATCAAGGAGGTGTCCGAATTGAAAAACTCTGGTATAACTTTATCCCTGATCGGGTGCATTGGTGTCAATTTGCAGGTAAAAATTTTACTGATCGGCAACGAATCAAACGCAAGGCCTACTCCTGGCAAAAAAGATATCAGGCACTTCCCCCTGGAGAGCGTCTTGCCGTACTTTCATGCATAATGAATATCGATGCCCAAAATCCAATAAAGGCAAAAAAATTAAACGTTCCACCAATTGAAAATGAGCATAAGCAACTCAAGTTGTTTTAAAATGAAAAGCATCTTTAAACTGCGCCCATCATCCGATTTCAATCTGCTTGACGAAGTTTTTTTCTAATTTTATTGTAGTTTTTAATCACTCTCGCATTAGAAGGTGACAACTTTAATGCAATGGCGAAATATTCATACGCTTTACCCAGTTGATTGTTTCGTGCATACAGTGTCCCCAAATTATTATAAGCCTTTGCAAATTTTGGATTTAATGCAATCGCACGTTTGTAATGTCTGATTGCACGATGAAATTGTTTCAATTTCACCAGAATACGTGCATATTCATAATGATTTTTTGGGGATAAAGGCGTTATTCTTAACAATTGTTTGAAATAATATGCTGACGATTTATAATTTCCAATTTTATCAAATATATATGCAATTTTCATATATATTTTTTCCGGTTGACTTGAATATTTCAATGCATGTTGACATTGCGTAAGCGCCTGTAAATATTTACGTTGACATCTATAGATTTCTGCCAGGCCAAGATAGGCATCAATATTCTTTGAATCAACCGCTAAGACCGATTGATACGCTTTCATGCCATCATCAAATCGTTTCATAAAAACCAGACATTTCGCTTTATTCAAGAGACAGTCAATAAAATTCGGCCGGATTTCCAGGCTTTTTTCAAAATAGCGTAATGCACGTTCATGCGATAGTTTTTCATAAGCCAATACACCCAGGTTGTTGTAAATCAGATAATTATTATGGGTATTCTCAATTGCTTGTATAAATAGCGTTTCTGGTTTTTTCCAGACGCTTGCTTGATAGAACGTTTTTGATGCACAAACAGCCAGGCATATAATTAATCCGGCATATGCAAAATATTGCCTGATTTTCGTTTTTGCGATTTGTGAAACCATCCAGATGATTGCCCAAAAAAGCCCAATATGCGGGATATATGTATACCGATCTGCCATGGCCTGTGATCCCACCTGAATAATGCCAATAACCGGCATCAGTGAAATTAAAAACCATAGAATTCCGGTTAACAAAAATGGCATTTGTTTCAATCGATACATACCAATTATCAGCAAACAAATCAGAAAAATGAACCAAAAAATTGCAGGCCCAAAATGGATGCTATATCCAGGGTGCGGATATAAAACCGAAAAATTTGTTGGCCAGGCTGTTTTGATCAGATATGTGCCAATGGCAGTCAATGCATTTAAGACTCGCGGCATCAATCCAAGATCTGATAAAGGATTGACAGCCTTGTCCTGATACTGTGCAAGAAATGTCATCAATGCAACACCAATAACCGGAATAAATAAGAGCATTTTATCTTGATATTTTTTGTCATCTGTACGTTGAATGGGCCAGACATCTAAAATAATCAATAAAACTGGCATTGTCACAAGCATGGGTTTACTCATCAGTGAGAGGCAAAGACAGGCAAAACAATAGTAATAGTGTTTTTTATGAAATGTTTGAACATAGCGCGAATATGTCATTAAACAAAGCAACCCAAAAAAGGTTGATAAAACATCTTTTCGTTCAGCAATCCATGCAACAGATTCAACATGGAGGGGATGCAGTGCAAATAATAATGCGAGTATACAACTTCGGTGATATGCGCCGGTCACCTGTGAAAAAAACAAAAATAATAAAATACTATTCATGATATGCAGGATTAAACTGCTTATATGATGACCCGTCGCATTCATGCCATAGATTTCGCAATCCAGCATATGAGATAACCATGTCAATGGATGCCAATTCGCTGAATGAAATTGCGTAAATGCCCATACAGTTCCTGACCATGTCATCCCTGCGCGAACCCAATCATTTTTTGTGACATACAGGCGATCATCAAATTCAATAAAATCTGCTTCAAACAATGGGAAATATGCAATGGTTGTCAGTAAAACAATCAGGATTATCCCGATGCATTTTATTTTATTTGTTTGTCGTGTCTGCATGATTATTTTTTCTTTTATTCTGAATCGTTTGAAAGTTTTTTAAAATCGTACTATTTTCAGGCGCTAATTTTCGCGCAATTGAAATATGATAAAACGCTTTATCCATTTGACCATTTCTGGCATAAAGCTCACTCAGGCTGTTATGTGCCTTTGTGTCATCAGGATCCAACTCAAGGGCTCTTTTCACATGAGATATGGCTTTTTTTATTTGATTGCGTGAAATCAAAAGAGTGCCATACGCATAATGTGTTTCAGATGAAAGTGGATTTAACTGTAATGCATGAGAATAAAAATATTGTGCTTCAATCCATTTTCCAGATTCTTGAAATATCTGTGCAATACGATAATAAATTGGAAAGCAATTGTCTGCGTTTTTTAATGCATGGTGATAACATTGCAGGGCTTGTTTCAATTGATTTTGATGATAATACAATTCCGCCAATGCCATATTGGCTTGTGTATGATATGGGGCATTTTTTAAGATTGACTGGTAAACGAGTGCCGCTTCTTTGATTTTTCCCATGGAAAACAAACAGTTTCCTTTGTTGATATGGCCAATAATATACCCTGGATTTATTTGGATACTTTGATTGAAATGTTTCAATGACTCCATCGGATTTGTCAGGCAAGCACCAAGATTGTTATGTGCGATATAATTGTTTTTTGTATGTTTGATTGCCTGCCGGAACAGTGTTTCTCCATTTTTCCAATATTGTATCTGAGAATATGTTTTACAGCCCAACCCAATGATCACAAAACACAAAACAAAAACCAGCACTTGATGATGCCTTTTCTTGTTGAATAAATGGCTGATGCTCCAAATAATTGCCCAAAACAAGCCAATATGTGGCACATACGTATATCGATCTGCCATTGATTGTGTTCCGATTTGAACGATCCCTATTACAGGTATTAAGGATACAAGAAACCACATGAAACCGGTTAACAAAAAAGGCATGTTTGAAAATACGCGAATACCAACCATGCATATGACCACAAGAACAATCAAACATAAAAAAGCAAGCCATACATTCAACTGCTCAGGATAAGGATACAGAAAAGATAACTTATGCGGCCAGATTGTTTTGTATATGTATGTGACGCTTGAAATAAAAGCATTCAACACGCGATCAGATATAGAAACAACAGATAATGAATTAATCGATTGCCCTTTGAATTGTGCAAAACAGGTAATCATGCAGGATATCATCACAGGAATAAAGAGGGGCCATTTATCTTTAAATCGCATGTGATCAGTTCGTTTAAGTGGCCAGACATCCAAAATGATCAATAAAAATGGCATGGTTACAAGCATGGATTTACTCATGAGCGACAGGCATAATCCAACGATCATGAGATAATAGTATTTTTTTTCAAAACGCTGAATATAGCGATAATAGGCCAAGATACACCATAGTCCAAAAAATGTTGACAACACATCTTTTCTTTCTGCAACCCAGGCAACTGATTCTATATGAAGGGGATGCATTGCAAACAACACCCCCATTGCAAGGCATTTATAGAATTCTTGGGTTATTTGAAAAAAAATCAAAAATAATAAAACACTATTGGCAATATGCAATAACACGTTGCTGATATGATGCCCCGACGCATTCATGCCATAAATTTCACAATCCAGCATGTGAGATAACCATGTCAGTGGATGCCAATTGGCAGAATAAACTGTTGTAAATGCCCATTTCACTCCTTCCCAGGTGAGACCTGCTTTTACCCAATCATTTTGCGTCACATATTCTGGATCGTCAAAGCCCACAAAATCTGCTTGAAAAATAGGAAAATAAGAAATAACTGTCATGATAATGATAACAGCTATTCCAACGTATTTTGTTTTATTTTGATTCATGAGCTTTTTCTTTGAAAAAAGTTGCAAGTTGGTATTCTTTGCGCGCAATAAATGTTTGGCTTAAACGAAGAAAACAAACAGTTGAACTCTTTCGACCCCTTATTTGATTGACACACAGTCTCAGGAAATCTTTTGATTTTGCTTGTTCTGTTACGATTAGTTGTGAAAGATTGACATACGCTTTCAAATACAATGGGTCAGCATCAATTGCTTGTGAATAATAGTACAGTGCTGCCTTTGGGTTCTTTTTCAGAATCATCATATTGGCAAAATTTGTCAGAACGAGTGGTGAATTCGGTGATATATTCAAGGCAACACGATAATGCTTCATTGCCTGTTTCATTTGATGGATATGATTAACATAAATATTACCGATATTAATATGTGCATTTACATTGAATGGGTCATGTTTCAGTATTTTTTGATATTGTTTGATTGCTGCATCATGATTATTATTCTTTTCCAATGCAAATGCGAGTTGAAACATGGCTCTATCATATCCTGGTGCGATTTGAAGTGTTTTTTTGTAATGGGTAATGGCTTTTGAAAAATTATTGTTGTTCTTATAGTATTCAGCCAGGCCATAATGCGCGATGTAGTTCTTATCTGAAGTATTTTCCAGAGCCTGTTTTGCCAATGTAGAACTGTTTTGCCAGACGCTGACCTGCTGTCGTGTTACGATGGCACATCCAATCATTAAGACAAGCAATGCAATCGGAATTAAAGGTCGGATTTTACTGTGTCCAAGTCCCAAGAAAACAACAATCGCCATTCCTGTCATTGGAAAATAAGTATATCGATCAGCCATTTGCTGCGCACCAATTTGAACAATCCCAATCACTGGAACTAAAGTAAATAAATACCAAACGATGCCTGTAAATACATATGGTCGCCTTGCTCTATTATAAATTGCAATCATAAACAGCCCGCCTGTAAGTCCCAGGCAACATACGCCCCAAATGACAGAGATACTCTCCTTTGGATGGGGATAAAAAAATGAGAGCTTGAGTGGAACAAACATTTTATACAAATATTGAACATATACAATACCTGCATTCAATAACCGATATTGCAAAGCCAGATCGCTGTTTACAGCATGTTCATATTTTTGAGAGAAAAAGGTAAAGCCTGCAAATGTTAGTGCCAGGATAAATAAGGGTATTTTTTCTTTAATTAATGCCCATGTCTTGTTTTTTTGCCATCGCTTGAAAGGCCAATAATCAAGAATACATAATAAGAAAGGCAAGGTAATCATCATGGGTTTGCTCATCAAGCTCAAACAAAAGCACAATAGAACAATTGTACGTCGAAAAACTGTTTCGCATTTCGTATACCACAAATAAGAAAGCAATGTTAAATGTGCCAGACAGACAGATAGAACATCTTTTCGCTCAGAAATCCAGGCGACAGATTCGACATGTAATGGGTGAAGTGCAAAACATGCTGCTATTGCGCTTGAAACCCATACCTGATGCGTGGTCATTCGAAAAAAAATAAACAGAAAAATTGTACTGATCAGGTGAATTTGAACATTCGTCCAGTGATGTCCACCAGCATCCAAATGATACCAGCTGATATCGATCATATGGCTTATCCATGTCAGCGGATGCCAACTTCCACTGCGTGTTGAAAAAAATGCCCAAATGAATCCATCCCATGTCAACCCATTGTGAATATGATGATTATTACAAATATAGAGTTGGTCATCAATAAAAACAAAATCAAAATATCTGACCGGATAATATACAAACAGTGTCACGCTGATAATCAGTAATAGTGACAGGATTTCTTTTGTATTGGTCTGAAAAAAAGGCTTCATGGACGATCCTTTATTTTTGACATTTTTTCATAGAGTCGCTGAATATTCTTTTTTGTACTTGCTTGATTGGGGTTTAATTCCAGTGCTTTTTGTAAATATACAAGCGATAACGAATAGTTTTCCAGTTGATAGTAGATCCCTCCAATATTGTTATAAATATTTGGATGTTGTGCATTTAATTTTTCGGCTTTGAGAAGATAAGGCAAGGCCTCATGCAATTTTCCTTCATTGATAAGAGCTGTGCCCAAATTATATAGCGCTGGAATATAATTGGGACGTAATTCAAGTGCTTTTTGTAAATGGGGTATGGATCCCAAGTGCGTCATTGCAACGAAATTATCAGGTACAACCAAAAGCGCGTGTTGAAAAACACTTGTGCCATTTTTCCAGGTTCGGACTTGTAAACTGCACAAATACGTATTCATGAGTATGAGTGAAACCAGGATAGCAGCAGCCCACTTTTCTCCTTTTTTATTATTATGTGATACGTAGGCCCCCAAATCAAATATCCCCCAGGTCAAAACAATGAATAAACCTGTTAAGGGAATATAGGAATACCGATCGGCATAGGCTTGTAATCCGACCTGAACCAATCCGATAACTGGAATCAACGTGCCCAAAAACCATAAAACACCGGTCATAACATAAGGTAATGATTGCTGAAATCGAAATGAACACCATAGACCTGAGCTGATAATCAACACCCCCCAGATGATGTAAAGAAGTGGAACGTTTGTCTGGGGATGTGGATAAAAAATGGCAAGATTTATCGGAACAAAAAACTTGGTTACATACCAGCCATACGCAGCAAACGCATTCAGTATTCTCGTTTGAATCGATACTGTCACAATGCTCTGGCAAGCGCCGCTTGAATATTGTGTCCACAAGGTAATCAAACAAAAAATGAAAGATAAGATCAACAAAGGGATTTTTTCCAGAATAAGCGATTTGATGGACTGATCCTTTCGAGACAGGGGCCAGAGATCAATCAATATGAGAACAAAGGGAAAGGTGACCATCATCGGCTTGGCCATTAAAGACAGAAGAAAAAAAAGAAAGACCAGGAAATAGTTTTTTTGTTTACCCTGTTGAACATATCTCACATATGCATATAAACTGAGTAATATCATACACGTAGACAAAACATCTTTTCGCTCGGATATCCATGCAACCGACTCAACATGAAGCGGATGTATACCAAATAAAGCAGCAACAATGAAACTCTTAAGGATTTGACCAGTCGTGTGAGTCAAAAAAAGAAAAACAAGCAGTGCATTGATAATATGATAGTTGAGATTCATCCAGTGATACACACCTGGATGGTTACCAAATAGGCTGTTATCTAACATATACGACAACCAGGTCAGGGGATGCCAGTTTGAGGTATGTGTACTGGTTAGCGCCCAATAAACTGACTGTTTGTTAAAACCTGTCTGAACATAAGGATTGTCAGAGATATAAATTGAATCATCATAACCAATATAATCATATGTGGTCACTGGAAAAAAAGTAATTGCAATCAAAAGCGTGAGCAGAAAACATCCGCCCAGAATGTAAATACGTTTTTTTTGTTGTTTCATTACGATTGATTGTGTAACAGGTCTTGAGGAAATTGTTTGCTTGACATCCAGCCTAGTTTTGCGAGTCGAAATCGAATCGCAGAATCCAGACATCCAAGTCCATACCGGACACTATTTGAAAAATTAATTGAGGAAGCTTCTTTGAAATATTTGGTTGGACAGCTCACTTCAGCAACTGTATACCCTGCCCATATAATTTGCGTGAGCATTTGATTGTCAAAAACAAAGTCATTCGAGTTACATTCAATGGGAATTGTTTCCAGTAATTCTTTAGAAAAGGCACGATATCCCGTATGATACTCCGACAACTTTGCGCCAATCAATAGGTTTTCAATTGCAGTTAGGAAACGATTGGCAATATATTTCCATAATGGCATCCCTCCTTTTAGTGCATACCCGCCAAGAATGCGGGAGCCCAAAACACAATGGTAAAGGCCATTTCCAATCATTGATGCCATCGCAGGAATCAGCTTGGGTGTGTATTGATAATCCGGATGAACCATGATTATAATATCTGCCCCCGCATCTAAAGCGAGTTGGTAACAGGTTTTCTGATTGGCGCCATATCCCATATTTTGTGGGTGACTTACAGAAATGACATGTTCGAGTGATTGTGCAATCTTTGATGTTTCATCATTGCTGGCATCATCAACGAGTATGATTTTATCAACATAGTCCTGGCTTATCACTTCCCGATATGTTTTTAGCAGCGTTTTTGCTGCATTGTATGCTGGCATCACAACCAGGACTTTCTTGTTTTGGTACAAAACAATCCTCCAAAAAAAAAACAAAGCGGAAATGATCCCGCTTTGTTTGACACGTTTGATTGTTATCAAAACAATTATGGTAGTTTTTTGACGCTTCCTGTTGATCCATCCAAAATATATTTTTGAGCAGACTTTGTATGTTTAAATGTCATTGTACCAGAAACTTTGCCAACTGTATTCTGGGTTAAGGCGCCATCATATTCAAAATCATCATTTGTTGCATATCCATTGGGGGTATCAGTTTGATTCAAAATAATTTTGGAGGCTGTACCCTCAGCAGCAAAATGATTCATGGCAGCATGCAAAAAATTCATGGCATCAGATTGAGCGGCAACATCATATCCTTTTTTCTGATAACTCAAAAAATTTGGGATTGCTATTGCTGCCAAAATACCGATTATTGCAATAACAATCATTAATTCTACAAGGGTAAAACCTTGTTCATGATTGTTTTTTGTAAGATGTTTTTTCATTGTTTTCTCTCCTTATGGTTAAAATTATATTTATTGTACAAAATAAGCTTTTGCTGAATATAAGCAAGTTAGACCATTTTTTTCTTTTTATCACCTCCTTTTTAGATTATTGGTCTATATGCCATATAATTGATGTAATTATTGCCAATATCAAAAATCATGCCAACGAAAAAATTTTTATCTGAGATCCAGCTTTTCAAGACGATATCTGAGAGAATCTACACTGATTTGTAGTAATTCTGCTGCTTTTGTGCGAGAACCATTTGCCTTTTCAAGCGCTTTTTTAATATAATTGCGTTCAATAGATGCGAGCTGTTCATTTAAATTAAATCCGCCATCTGGAAATGAAGCATCCATGATATTTTCCCAATCAGAAGGTTCCTCATCAGAAATAATCATGTTTTCTGGCAACACAATATTGGTTGTTTCAAGGGCAACGCTTCTTTCAATAATGTTTTCAAGCTCCCTGACATTTCCTGGAAAGCGATGTTTGATCAGTAATTCAATGGCATAATTTGAAATCTTATTGATTTTTTTCCCAAACTTCTTTGAATATTTTTCGAAAAAGTATTGTGTTAGAATGGGAATATCTTGTTTGCGTTTACGCAAAGGGGGCATATGAATGGGAATAACATTCAATCGATAAAAGAGATCTTCCCGAAATGTTTTATTTTTTGATTTTTCTCTTAAATCCTGGTTGGTGGCTGAAATAATACGAACATCCACTTTGATATCACGTGATCCACCCACGCGCCGAATTATTTTGGTTTGAATCACACGAAGTAACTTCACCTGAAGTGAGATAGGAAGTTCTCCGATTTCATCAAGAAATATTGTCCCCCCGTGTGCAACTTCAAATAAACCCGGCTTATCTGAATATGCACCAGAGAAAGAACCTTTCATATAACCAAATAATTCGCTTTCAAGCAATGTTTCGGGAATTCCCCCACAGTTTATGGTTACAAAGGGTTTGTCATGTCTTTGGCTATTTTCATGAATGGCTTCAGCAACAAGCTCTTTTCCTGTGCCACTTTCACCATTGATTAAAACGTTGGTTGTGGTTTGAGCCACCTTTTTAATTAGGCCATAAACCTTTAACATGACTTTACTTTTTCCAATTATTTTTCCAAAACGATAGGCATCTTCAATATCTTTTAAAAATTCAACATCTTCTTTTCGTGCCCCCTTTTTAGATAGCGCTTCACGAACCAGTTGTTTAAATTCTTCAACATCAAAGTTTTTTTCCACATAATCAATCGCCCCTTCTTGCATGGCAGCATATGCAGATTCCGGTGATGCATAGCCAGTGATCAAAATAACCGGTGTTTCAGGCATAAATTCTTTGGCACGTTTAATAAACTCAATGCCATCAATTTTAGGCATTTTTAAATCAGTGATAATCAAATCAAACTTGTTTTTTTGGCAAAAATCAAGACCTTGCCTGGCCTCTTTGGCGCAAGTGACATTATATCCCTCATCAACCAGCATTATTTCTAAAAATTCTCTCATGTCATTATCGTCATCAACAATGAGTATGTTTGCCATTTGAATTCCTCCATTTAAGAAATTTAGGGAACAGAGAACATATCAGGTTTTCCTGGAATTGGGCAATAGTATTGTAAAGCATGAACCTTTACCGACAGTGCTTTTGATACTTAACTTGCCATCATGCGATTCTATAATACGATTCACAATTGCCAAACCCAATCCTGTCCCTCTTTCTTTTGTTGTATAAAAGGGTGTAAAAATTTTTTGGATCGAATGATTTTCAATACCGCATCCGGTATCGCTGATTTGAATGGAAATATAGCGTCCTTCTTTCATATCAATTTCATTGCATTTTACAGTCAATGTTCCGCCATCAGGCATTGATTGAACAGCATTGATCGTTAAATTCCAAATAATTTCTTTTATTTCTGTCTGGTTACCTGAAAATATGCTTTCAACCTTACACATATCATGAATACGAATATGATCATTCCACGCAGATGCATACTTGATTGATTCTAAGGTGTCCTGAATAAGATGACAAATATGAATTTTGTCAGCACGTTTTGAACTGCTTTTGGATAGCAATAAAAAATCCTTCACCAGATTTTCAAGCTGTTTTCGTCCACGCAATATGATATTCATTAAACGCTGATTTTTTGGATGAAGATCCAGATTATTCTGCAATAATTGAATGGACCCTCCCAAAGACGCCAATGGGTTTCTTATTTCATGAGCCAGTCCAGCAGCCATCTCACCCATTAATGCCAGCTGTTTGCTTTTTTGAGCATCTGCTTCAATCTCCTTTACTTGCGTGACATCCTTTATGATAAGAATCAAACCCATTCTAATATGTTTTCGATCCAGCAATGGTGACACCGCAATCCGATAAATTCGTTGTATACTATTAGACCAATAAGTGATATCTTGCTCCAATGAATCATTTTTTTGAGATGCTGTACTTAAAAAAGTATCTGGTATAAATTTTAAGACCTTTTTCAGCGGTTGATTGACGATTGTATCAAATTCCGTGTCTGTCAGGTGTTGTGCGGACTGATTCATGGATTGAATTCGTCCAGATAAGTCAATCGTGATAATACCCAGGTCTACTGATTCAACGATTCTCCGATGAAGCAGATCTAATCTGCTGAATTCGCTTGTTTTTTGGGCAAGCAATCCACGTGTATATTTTTCTTTTTCAACAATTACACTGATTAAAAAGGCAACAGTGTAGAATGAAACAATATATATAAAAATACTGGCAAACGCATAACCCGCTGAAAATGAATATTGTGATTGCGGTGCATACATAGGAGTAATCATATGATAATATTCTAAATTAAGTAATGTACCATACAATATACTACTCATGGATGCGGCAATAATACTGCCTCGTAAATTTAAAAAAAGAGCTGAATATATAATGACCATATGATAAAACGATGAATACAGGCTACTGATCCCCCCGGTTACATACACCAGTAAAGTGATTAGCAAATTATCAGTAATCAATTGGAGATAAATATTTACCGAAATATTCTTCGTTTTTTTTAAAAGAACGAGATAGCCAAATGAAAAAACATAGTGTAGAATAATAATAACATATATCCATGTCAGGGAGTTTTCAGATAACGATCTGGCTTTAAATTGAATAAAGGTTGCCAGCCCCAGCATAAACGTGACGATCAGTATTCGACAAAATAATAAGCGGATCACACGTCTATAGACTGTTGAGCCAATTGACAATTTAATATTTGGGTGTTGAAACATATTGATTATTTATTCGCGGTAAATTATTGATGGCACCTTCAGATACCAGCATTTTTCACTATCGAGCGAACATCTCCATTTAACGAGTATTTCATAACCGGCTGTATTTCAAAATTTGAAAAAATTGTCAATCATTGCGTGCTAAGCACTAAATAAAAGATAGGGGCAACTTAAGCAATCAATCAATAAATTCAGTTTACTATGGCAACTTTCATGCCACAAGGATGACTTTTTTTGATTATCTGTTAAACGTATTGTGGTTAACAAGGAGATGATACACGATCGAATGGCCGGAATTTTCACGTTTATTCTCACCACTTTTTCTGTGAAAATAACAGGTGTAAAAACGACCCATTTTTTAAACATCCTGATATAGTTGATGAATTAAAAACTTTTGATTGGCATAAAAAATGCAAAATTATTTATTATTAAATAATCGTTATATTAAAAAAAGATGGTTGCCGGTTTTGATAACTGGCGTTTATTAACAAAAAAAATAGGAGGGTGAAACAATGAAAAAAATTAAAAAACCAGCAATTATAGGAGTAATTGCAATCTTTCTTTTCTTGGCCACCACACCGGTGGCAATGTCAGGCAGCAACAACGATGATGAAAAAACGTATTGCAAGACACGATATCCAATCATATTGGTGCATGGTGTTTGCGGCTTTGATAAAATTGCAGGCGTACTGGAGTACTGGTATGGAATACCAGATAAACTCATTGATGATGGTGCAACAGTTCGTTCAGCAAAACTGTCAGCTCAAGCCAACAATGATTTACGTGCGCAACAATTGGTATCGCAGATTGAGGATTATCTTGCAGATACAGGCGCTTTAAAGGTGAATATCATTGCCCATAGTCATGGTTCAACAACATCACGTCAGGCAATGTCTATGCGACCTGATTTGGTGGCATCATTGACAACCATTGCTGGCCCACATAAAGGGTCACCGGTCGCTGATTTTGCAAACGAAGAAATTCCGCCAGTCATTCAAGGAATTGGTTATGCAGCTGGCGACCTGTTGGGAATGATTATTGACCTGTTCAGTGGATATGAAGGCCTGGATCAGGATACCGCTGGGCTTGCTTATCATTTCACAAAGGAAGGCATTGCAGAATTTAATCGGAATTATCCTTGTGCAGGTGTTCCGAAATCTGATGATGCCAATGCACGCGGTGCAGATCGTGAAACATTCCTCTATGGTGGATCTGCGCATACAGTTCGTTACTATTCTTGGACAGGCAAAAGCCAGATGACAAACGTTCTGGATGCTCTGGATTATTTATGGCCTGTGCTTCATCTGATTAACAAACATTATGGCATGCATGAAGACGATGGATTTGTTGGTGTCACAGGGTCACACCTGGGTATTGTAATCAGCGACACCTATGAATGGAACCATGCTGACGAAGTCAATCACTTGCTGGGCATTCGAAAACCTTTCTCAGTTGATCCCAGAAATGTGATTCGTGAACATGCAAATCGTTTGAAAAATGCCGGTCTATAAAAATAAACTTCACATTGTATGATTTAATTCATACATTCTGCGCATCGCATCTGACTTTATATGCAGGTGCGATGCTTTTTTTATTTTCATTTCATTTTTCTTTTTATCGTATATTGTTTGATGCTTATTTATGACTCTGATTATCGTTGTCTATTGAAAAATTAATCTAACGTTACATCAAAATCCTTTTAATATTAATATGAAAACAAGAGCTTACGAACAGTATTTAAAAGAGTCAAATAACTGGCTTCATAGAGGAAGGCAAGCTCTGTTAGAAACATGTCTTGCTCCTTACTGCTTATCACAGTTCGTAAAAAAAACTCCGCAACAAATATTGGACGTTGGCTCGGGTTCAGGAAAAAATATTGAGATATTATCAACGTATGGCGTCGTTGATGTTATCGAATGTGAGCCACTTGTATCAAAAATACTTGCAAACAATTCAAATGTGCGGCAATTGTATGTCAAGAAAGTTCCTTTCCCCTTGAATAAAAAATATGATATCATTTGTGCCATGGATTTCCTGGAGCATGTGGAACATGATCAAGCCGTCTTTAACTGGATGGTCGATCACCTGAATGAAAATGGGATTCTGTTTGTAACTGTTCCAGCGTATCCCATTCTATTCAGCTATCACGATATTGCGTTAGGTCATTTTCGACGATACAAGCTCAATTCACTTATTGCACTCAGTTTGAATCGGATATCTCTTATTAAGAAAGGGTATTTCAATTTTTTTCTTTTTCCCATTGCAATACTCAGTCGGACCTTGGAAAGTATGCGATCGGGAAACAAGAAAAAAGGTTTTAAACAATCAAGTAATGTAAATTCATATCTGGATTTTGTTTTATTTCAACTATTGCAAATAGAGATACATTTCATACGAAAATATTCTGTATTTCCTTGGGGACTAACAGCTTTTGCTTTGTTCAAAAAAAATTGTGATCGCAAATAATATACAGGTATGAGTCAAAAAACATATAACAATTAAACTTGAAAGTGCCTATGAAAAAAAAATTAATTGTACTTTTCATTTCCAGCATTGCGCTTGTCGCATTTGTATGGATGGCCAATCAATTCATTCACGTTGACGTTGATTCAATTCCTGATAAACCCATTCAATCGAATGTATCAGCATATCAGGATTTTGAGTCTCCAACCATTACATATGATCCCACAACCAATAAAACAATTTCAAAAGCTTCTGTTTCTGAAGGAAGTCCTATTTCCTTTGCACAATTTATGGGGTACACATCAAAATATGGCCCTTTACCAAAATCATTGCAGGGTACAGATGTTGATGGTGAATTGTTGTTGGATGTCGATGGCAATCTTATCATTACCCACGGTATCCGCAACCTGTTTGAATATTTTTTATCTGCCAAAAATGAAGAGCCCCTTGATGTTATCTTAGGTCGCATTCGAGAATATATTCACAAACACATCCCTGATGAACCTGCTAGAAAGGCCATTGCCATTTTGGACAGCTATATTTCATACAAAAAAAAGCTTGAAGAAGTTGAAAGTCCGGAAGGCCTTCAAGGTGAAGAGTTGGGTTCACTTGACGCGATCAAGGATGCCTTGGCACGTCGGATGTTACTCCGACGCCAATTGATGTCATCTGAGGTCGTCAATGCCTTTTTTGGCGATGAAGAAAAATATGATCAGTTTAATTTGCAATTGATAGATATCAAACAAAACAGTGTGCTAACACCTGAAGCCAAAGAAGAACAAATCTTGGAACTTGAAAAAATGCTGCCAGAATCCATTCAAAACATGCGTCAGGAAGAACGTGCGCGTGTGCATTTGGAAGAAAAAATTGCTGAAATGCGAAAAAGTGGAAAAACTGATCAAGATATTTTTGAATTCAGAAAAAATGAAATGGGTGAAGAAGCTGCAAAAAGATGGCAAAAACTTGAACAAGAAAGAAAAATATGGGATACAAAAGTTGATTCGTTCATGTCACAACGAAAAGAGATCGCTTCAGATCCCAACCTGACACCTCAAGAACAAGAATTGGCCATTGATCGATTAAAATTTGAATCATTTGAGGAATCTGAAATTGAACGAATCAATGTTGAAGAGCGGATTCGTTTACAAAATAACTCAGACAGTCAGATTAAACCGGCTGCTGAAAAACAAAAGGAGAAGACACAATGAAAAAAAATGTGATCTTGTTTGTGATGGTTGTCTTATTTATGACACTGTTTGCAGGTCTGTCATTCGCAGAAAATGACGACGTAAGTCTTTCTGATGCCATAGAAATTCTTCAAGTTCTGACAGGAAGCGACCACCAACCGGCATTCAATGCTACTGGTACCTGGGCAGTACAAAGTTCTCCCATGGGTATTATACGTACTGGTGAAGTTTTTCTGGACATGATGCCTGATGGCAAAGTCACCGGGTATGCAGAGTTAACTTCATTGGACGGTCTGTCTAATGTGAAAGGACAGGTGAATGGGTTTTCTTTTGATTTGGAAATGACATCAGAATATGGCGCTATTGTTGTTCATGGTGATGCGAGTTCTGATGGTCAGAATATCAATGGCATATTTCATTCAAAAGATGCTCCTGATTCAAAGATCTTATGGGAAGGGTATCGTCAGACAACAACGACAACAAATGGAACATACGAATATGACACCCAAGAAAACAAACTATTCCTGTCATACGAAAATGGCGGTACCCTGCAATACAATATCACTAAATTCACTGAAACAATCGTTGCTTTAAATAACATCGAATGGGAAAGAAATGTTCCGGGTGAAGTTGGCACTTTGATCGGCGTTTGGAGAAATGATCAGGCATCAAATGAATCCATTATGACATTCAAGCCGGATGGCACATTCTCATCCATTCAAAAACGACTTGATAAGTGATCTTGAATCATCACGATAACAAAATACTTCTCGCAATTGGAAGCGGTCTATTATTGACCGCTTCTTACCCACCCATTAATTTTTCATTTTTGGCATATTTTTGTTTTATCCCTTTTCTATTTGCGATAAGAAATTCAAGCCTTCTTTCAACAATAGCCCTGGCTTTTATAAGTGGTATCATCCATGAAATCATCCTCCTGTCATGGATCGCCCCAACCTTGACAACACATGCGCAATTTTCATGGATTTATGCAGGAACCATAACATTCATTATTTCGTGTATTCTCAGTCTATGGAATATTTGTTTTGGCGTTTTAATATATTATGCAGTGAAAAAGCCCGTTCATTTGTTTGTTTTGCCCTTTTTTTGGGTGGCGATTGAATGGTCTAAACAATTTGGACCTCTCGCCTTTCCATGGGAATTGTTGGGGTACAGTCAATATCGATATATCCATTTGATTCAAATCGCTGATTGTCTCGGTGTATATGGTGTGTCAGCCCTTGTCATGTTGATTAATGTGTGTCTGTTTATTTGTTTGTTATTTTTCATTCATCATAAGTGGCAAATGTATTATGTCTCAAAACATTTGATGCGGTACACCCTTTTAATTGCTATTATCGCAATGACTGGAACGATCTTGTATGGTTCAATACAGATCGTAAGAACTGAGACGATAATGGCCAGTTCACTTCATAATAGAATTCTGAATGTTCAGCCCGCTATACCGCAACAAGAAAAATGGAAGGGTGAAAATCGTATTTCAATTACTCAAAAAATGATTCAGTTAACATATGCTGGAAAAAAGAAGCCCACAGATCTTGTTGTCTGGCCAGAAACCGCTTTGCCATATGCCTTTCATAGTAAGCATAATCTAAGACAATATGTATTGAATGCAATGAAACAAATGAATGTTGCATTGCTGCTCGGTTCACCCACTTTTCTGAACAAGAAAAAGAAGGTCACCCATTATAATTCTGCATTATTGATTGATGAAACAGGAAAGATACAATCATGCTATAATAAAGCCAGGCTGGTCCCCTTTTCTGAATATATGCCCTTTCCTGCCTTTCGTCATTTATGGCAAGCTTTGGGCGCACCGGATAATAAATTTTCTTTTGGTCATGCGGGTGAGGTTCATGTGATAAATGAGCTTCAGATAGGCATCCAAATATGTTTTGAAATAATATTTCCCCTATATTCAAGAAAAATGGCGAACAATGGTGCAAATATATTGATTAATATCAGTAATGATGCCTGGTTTGGTCAAACGGCCTGTCCTTATCAGCATTTCTCAATGGCAGTTTTTCGAGCGGTCGAAAATAAACGTGCTGTCATACGATGCGCCAATACAGGCATTAGTGGTATGATTGATCCCTGTGGACGAATTGTTTCGCAATCAACGCTTTTTGAAACCCAAACAATGATGCATCAAGTGCCTCTACTTTGTAAAAAGACAGTTTATTCAAGTTGGGGAGATTTTTTTGCTGTTACCGCACTCATTTTATCATTCGGGTTTATTATCGTACAACGTTGGTTTTTCCAATCACGTGATGCGTTTCTGTGTTAGTCAGTGCGTGTTCTTCTGAATTGAAAAAAACAAATTTAACTTTTTTTTCAATTATTTTTTATTAAATGTGAATATGTCCCTTTTCATAATGTTCAGGATATGCATTGCAATTGTAATATGATTGATGATATACAACATGTATATTATCGTATAGCGTATCATATTACAGCTGTTGATATTTATGAGAAAACGTAAAATTTGTGCGACTTTACTTTTATTTTGTAAAGTTAGCAGCTAAACAGTTAAGGAAATCTCTGAAAATAAGTTCCTCATTTGATAATTGTTCATTTTGTTTTTGAACCAGGATTACACTGAAGAAGATGAATAAGATGAAATAAAACACTTTTAATTCATCTTATTCATCTTTTTCAGTGTAATCCTGGTTCAAAATGAATAGAATTGACTCTTTCAGAAATGAGGAACTTATTATTTAAGTATTCCTAAGCTCATTCAAATTAATCGTGTATTTATCAAGGAAACAATTTTACACCACGAAAACATAGGAGATTATTGCTATGAAAAAGAAAAAAAAGGGCAAAAATAAAATTATGAAACTACGCCAGAAAAGTAAATTGAAACGAACTCAATCAAGATCCAAAAAGAAAGTTCCAAATATTCATGGACTTCAACAATTAATTAACAATTCACCACTTTCTGAGATAGAAGCTCCTGAGGGATTTGTTCCAGTTTCAATAACGCAAGCCATAATGGAATTTGCAAAACCCTTTATGGAGATGTCGGGAAGTGATGAAAACAAAGATACAAATGAAATTTTGCAGATCGTTCAATCTGCCTGGAACTATACCCTTCTGTTGGAAGGTGAAGAGAATAGCACAGATGTCAAAATAAAACTCGTTAATTCGATTGCGTCAATGTATGGTATGAATACAACAGACGCCAATGATTTTTTAGAAAAAATGGTCCAAAGAAAAAGAGATTTGTTCCCGCCCAACATGCAGCAAAAACCATCAATGACAATGTTCATGAAAAAACAGGCGACTGCGCCCATAACTGCTTTTAATTACAATGAACTTGATTTGACAAGAAATCTTATACCAGCAGATACAAAAGACAAAGCGCTTATCAACGCAATCCTTAAAATGGATCAGTTCATGGTTGATCAGGCAGACTATGATGATTGGGAAGACCACTATTTATCTTTGGAAGAAGCGTCTTCTGACAGATTCAATAAATGGCTTAATGATAAGGGCCTGAATGAATATAGTCAGACCTTTCCATATTGGACTGAAATATATCTTAATTTTATTTACAGATATATGCATGATGATATCGTGCTGTTAAAGAAAGTACAGCCCATATACATTGAAGAATTCCTTGCTGACTATGTTTTACGTAAAGTGATGGCAGGACCGCATGAATTTGTCCAGCTTATCCCAGCGATCAAGACATTCTATACCTTTCTGCATGAAAAAGGCTATTTTGATAACCCAGAACCAATGATAGACTTGTTAAGCGCCGCTGAACCAATGTTTATTGAAATTATCAAAAAGCGGGCTTGAAAACAGGACAATAGAGGAAAAAAAGGAAAGTTTGACTGGATGATGTTCATTGAGAAAAGCAACCAGATCAACAGTATTTTACATATCAGGCACTTCTACTTTACCTGTATAACAAGACTATTTGTGAAATCAACGTTTAGCGCATATACATCACTTGTGGGTGTAAATGCGCCTAAATCTTTTTCATTGACAATATCATAAACGATGTAAGCTTTTCCAAGGGATAAATGTGAAAGTATGACTTTTCCAGTAAAGTGTTCATCATCTGTGGGGGTAAAAAAGGAAAAATACAAAACGTTTCCATCACGCATCAGGTAGGTTTCCAATTTTCCTGGAATGATGGGAATATTAACCCATTCCATTTTAAAAAATTGATATGTATTATAAATATCAAGCCACTTTCTATACAAGATTCCAGGATCACTTCGAAATTTTGTCTCATAAACCATCCCGAGAGGCACCAGTGATGCAAAATCAACAGAGTTATAGAAACCCGGCTCATCCAATTCTTCAAGCCCGACATCTCCCTTTGTTAATTCTACATGATCCGCTAAAATCGCAGCACCACCCACATTAAGAGCATGCAAATATTTGGCACGATGTCTGAATTGTTTAGAACCAACAGGATCGGAAGTAATAATTTGATTCTGGCCAGGCATATGATAAAAATTTTGAGCAAGACCACAATTGCATGTATTGATCACAAAATCAGATTTGCTTGCTGTTGTTATTTCATAATTTCTATTGATGAAAGATGCATAGGCTTTTTGGTAAGCAGGATCATCGGTAATAATATGATAAATATCATCTTGCTTAAATCCATCAACGCCATAAGACAATAATCTTTGAATAAGATGATAATTCCAATTAATTACCTCGGATTTGGTGGGGTCGAGATACCAATCAGCTGTATCACCGGTAGGAGAGACCACTTCTGCATAAAACCAGTCAGGATGATTATTATGAAGAGATGTTTCTTTTTCTGCAACACCGGGTACCCACCAAAGTTTGACTCTAAAACCTTCCTGATGAAGGACATCAATAAAATCTACAAAAGACTGTTCAGTTCCAATGACATTTGGGTTTATCGGAAAATCACCGGTATACGCATTCCAGTCTGTTGTTCCAGAACCATACCAGCCCGAATCCAGCGTAATGGTTTTGATTCCAATTTCTTTAAGAAGTGGCAGCATGCTCATGACAGAAGATACATTCCAATCTTCTTCAAATCCATAGGTTTCCCAAATGGGATCAAAAGCCCAGTCCGGTGCCGATTGGACAAACAGCCCTTTTGCCTTCATCCGCAATGCGAACTCTCGCATGGCCTCATAATAATCCCCATTATGATGAAAAATTTCAATATTGCTAGCACCTTCTGCTTCGATCATCACATGATCCCTGAAATATTTCAAGCGAATGGTAAAAGGTTCCTGATAGGTCGATGTATTAAAGATGGCAACCCCTCCATTCTCATTCCAGATATCTACAAGCGGAATTCCACCGAGAGGTCCCATCGAACGTGTATCTGCTGTAAAGGAATTAACCGGGTACACCAAATCTTCTCCCCATCCATCATATACAGGCAGACCATTAAAAGCATAAATTTCTGTCCCATATAAAGTTGCACAGTGAAGAAATGAAGATGATTGGATGCCAGCAATTAACTTTAATATATGTATACTCTCTGGCAAACCGATTTTGTTGTCGTTATTAATATCAGAGATATCTGATTGTTGTGATACAACAGTAGATTCTTTATCTGTCAGGGCTTGCAGCGTTATGATTGCATCCTTTAATTCTCTGCTATTATTATCAACGTCATGACAAGCCGAATTTAAAAGACTTGTCTGTGCAAATATCAATAAAAATATTATGATAAATTGTTTCATATTGATTAAAACCCTTCTTTTCATCCTACATTAATTTTGGCATCCTTCATATTGGGTTAAATTAGTTAACACTTTAACCGAAATCATGATTGATTAAGAACCTTTAGAGACGCACAGCCGTGCGTCTCTAAAAATTGCGGATGAATTAAATCAACATTTCAAACAAAATATCGCGTTTCTTTTCAAACAGCTTGAATAGGGCATTTGCACAATCTGGACAGTAATATATGCCGATGTTCTTTTTAATCTCGTCAAGTGCTTTTTGGATTCCCAGTGCGGGCCGATAAGGCCGGTGCGATGACATGGCTTCAACAACATCTGCAATGGCAATAATCTTGGCATCCAGTAAAATATCTGGCTCAGTTAAACCTTGTGGATAGCCAGACCCATTTAAACGCTCATGATGCTGTTGAATGGTTTTTGCTATAGGCCATGGAAATTGGATGTGTTTTACTATTTCATAACCAATGGTTGTATGTTTTCGAATAACAGCCATTTCTTCTTCATCAAGTCGTGTCGGCTTAGATAAGAACTCAGCCGGGACATAAATTTTACCAATATCATGTAATTGGCCTGCAAATCGGATAGCGATAACCTCTTCTTCAGAAAGACGCATTTCTTGGGCAATCAATGCGGCAATTACTGAAACGCGTTTCTGATGTCCTGATGTATATGGATCTCTTTTTTCTGTTAAAATAGATAGCGACTCAACAATATCTTCTAGTGTTGATCTCAGCTGAGCATTGCTTTTTTCCAGTTCTTTTGTACGTTGGAGAACTTTTTTTTCCAGATCTTTCTTATATGTTTCATTTTCTCTGAGCAGTTGGGCACGTTCAAGAGATCGACTGACTGCATGGTCTAAAACAGCCATATCCTGAATGGGTTTACTAACATAATCCCATGCACCTTTTCGTATCGCCTCGACAGCATCCTGAAGAATACCGGTACCAGAAACCATAATAATCGGTGTTTGAGGAGATTCCTTTGAAATGATCGATAAAACATCCAGGCCATCCATTTCTGGCATGCGTAAATCAACGAGGACCAGGTCCGGGGTTTCTTTGCGAAATTTTTCTACTCCTATTCTTCCATTTTCAGCCTGTATGATCTCATAGCCAAACTCTTCAAGAAAGTCTGAGATGGTTTCACGTATGAGATATTCATCGTCAATGGTTAATATTTTTATTTTTTTTGAAGACATTAATTATGTCCTTATGAAAAATTGTTAAGGAAAGCTCTGAAAATAAGTTTCTCATTTAAAAATGATTGACTGTTCAACAATTTAAAATCAAGCATATGCGTACCAAACTTTTCATTTTGTTTTTGAACCAAGATTATACTGAAGAACTTATTATCAGAGCTTTCCTAAGGATCTTTTTTATATACAGTGGCAATATTTATACCAAATTGACAAAATTTGATGATTCAGGCTCCAAAAAAAATAGGTGTACCATTACTTGTAATTTGTGCAAAAGCGCTATGATGGTGAATTGATTCAAAATTTTCCGCACTTACAGAAAACCATTTGACATCATCATTATTTTTCAACTCAATTGCAACATCACGAACAATATCTTCTACAAATTTAGGATTTTCATATGCATATTCAGTGACATATTTTTCATCAACTCGCTTCAATACTGAATACAAGTCACAAGATGCGCATTTTTCAACCATTTCGATCAAATCTTCTATCCAGATAAATCGATTAAAACGAACAGCAATAGTGACTTCGCCTCTTTGATTGTGTGCCCCGCTTTTGCTTATTTCCTTTGAACATGGACAAACTGATGTGATTGGAATCCGAACTTCAGTGACAATATCTGTATCCTTATTGACATATGATGATCCGATAAATCGGCAGTCATAATCCATTAATCCTCGGATACTGCTCACTGGCGCAACTTTTTCAATAAAATATGGAAAACATATCTCAATATGCGCAGAATTTGCCTGAAGGTACTCCATCATTTTATCGAGAATCATTGAAACCCGTTTAACTGAAATTTCTGGCTGCAACACATGGAGCATTTCGACAAACCGGCTCATGTGTGTCCCTTTATATTGATGGGGCAAATCGACATACATATTAATGGTGGCAACAGTATGCTGAACCGACTTTTGCCGATCAAGTACAGTGATTGGATAACGCAGATCTTTAATACCGACCTTATTGATTGGCATGTTTCGGGCATCAGGTTCGTTTTGAACATCTTTCATTCTTTTGATTCCTTTTGAGGCAGAAGATAGTCTGTTCTGACATTATGCATGGCGCGAAATAGATTTCCCTTAATTTTTTGATTTTTTTTATAAAATGTGGTTAACATTTCACGAATATCAGAGCGTTTTGAGTTCCTGGCCGATGGGCAGGGGTTATTGAATTGAGGTAGTTGAAAATTTTTCGCAAATTTTCGTATGATAGCCGCATCAGTATAAGCGAGAGGTCGGATCAGTGTCAATTTGTCGTTGAAAAAAGTTTGCATGGGTTGCATGCAGCTTATTTCACCCGCGTAAAACATATTTATCATCAACGTTTCAATTAAATCATCTTTGTTATGTCCCAGTGCGACTTTATTGCAGGAGAACTGTTCTGCAATATCAAAAATATGTTTTCTACGCAACCTTGAACATAAAAAACAAGGATTTTCATGATTTTCCTTACTGTGAGCAATGTGGCCAATATTTGTATAATCAATTCGAATGTCGATATTTAAAGATTGAATATATTGTTGTAACATTTTTGAAAAGCTGTTCTCAAATCCTGGATCAACATGAATACATAACAATTGATATTGAATGGGTATTCTCGGCAAACGTTTCATTAAAAACCAGAGTAAGGTCAAGCTATCATATCCACCAGATATCGCAACTGCAATTTTATCGTTATGGGATATCATTTTATATTTGTGAATGGCTTGACCAATATTTTTGTTGATCTGTCTTGATACAGCATTTGAAAATGGTGAATGAGAAGGCATTGATCATTAACCTGTTCAATCAATAATCATGATATACTTCAATACCGGGAATATCATCTTCGTTAATATAAATTTTATCCGCTGCAATTTCACGCAATGCTGTTACCACTTCCTCATTTTTTGAATGAGGAATTAACAATGATGCACCTTCTCGCATTTGTCTGACACGCTTGGCTGTTAAATGAACAAGTGCAAACCGATTTGGTATGCGTTTCATGCAATCTTCTATGGTAATTCTAGCCAATTTTTTTCTCCTACAAAAAATGGTTATAAAATATCAACCAGTTCATATGAGCGTCGTCCGCCAGGAACGTTTATTTTAATCTCAGAACCGATTTCTTTTCCAATAATGGCCTTACCGAGTGGCGATGAAAATGAAATTTTTCCTTTTTGTATGTTCGATTCATCAGGACCAACAATTTGATATTTGACTTCATCACCAGAATCTATATTTTCAAGAATTACAGTACATCCAAACACAGCTTTATCGCCAATTTCAATCGTATCAGGGTCGATAATATCTGCATTTCCAAGTTTGTACTCCAACTCCTGAACTCTTGTTTCAATAAACGCCTGTTTTTCTTTGGCTGCATCAAATTCGGCATTTTCAGATAAATCCCCATGTGCGCGGGCTTCCTCAATTGCTTGAATATTTTGAGGCCGTTCGACTGTTTTTAAGTGCTCTAATTCTTTTTTTAATGTCTCATAGCCTGTCGGTGTAATGGGTATTCGCTCCAAGAAATTTCTCCTTTTAATGATTTACAAATAATCTTTTACTAAAAGTTCAGCAATCTGAACCGCATTGGTTGCCGCGCCTTTTCGAATATTATCAGCAACAATCCACATATTGATACCATTTTCAATGGATTCATCATTGCGAATACGACCAACCATTGTCAGATCTTTTCCAGCAACATCAACAGCAAGTGGATATTCATTTTTTGATGGATCATCCACCACTTTTACGCCTGGCTGACTTTTTAATAATTCGCGATAATCTGCTGCATCAATGTGCTTTTTCGTTTCCACATTTACAGATTCAGAATGACCATAAAAAACCGGAACACGAACAGTTGTCGCTGTAACAGCAATATCGGGATCTTCAAGGATTTTTCGAGTCTCATTAACCATTTTCATTTCTTCTTTGGTATAGCCATTGTCAAGAAACTTATCAATATGTGGTAAGCAATTGAATGATATCTGATGCGGATAGACTTTATTTTGATAGCTTAAAAAGTTGAGGATTGCACGTGTTTGATCGTGAAGTTCATCAATTGCTTTTTTTCCAGTACCAGAGACGGCCTGATAGGTTGAAACAACAATACGTTTAATACCATAATTTCTGTGCAAGGCAACAAGCGGCACAATCATTTGAATTGTAGAACAGTTTGGATTCGCAATGATCCCTTTTTTCTTATAGCCTTCAATGGCATGCGGATTGGCCTCTGGAACAACGAGTGGTATATCCGGGTCCATCCGCCATGCACTGGAATTATCAACAACAATACAACCCGCTTCAGCAGCAGCAGGTGCAAAGGTTAAGCTTGGACCGCCACCTGCTGAAAAAATAGCCACATCCACACCCTTAAAAGCGTCTTTTGTCAATGTTTCAACTGTTAATTCATCACCTTGAAAGCGAATTTTTCGACCGCTTGAACGTTCAGAGGCAAGAAGCTTTAAACTTTTCATTGGAAAGTTTCGTTCTTCCAGGCATTGCATCATTTGATTGCCAACCGCACCTGTTGCGCCGGCAATAGCAACGTTCACTTTTTTTTCATTCATAATAAACCTCTTTAGGACTAAACTGCGGCATTAATTTTTTCAATCACCAGATCGCCGACTTCTGATGTGGTATATCCCATTTTTCCGGCAGCCAGATCTTTCAGGTCATTTTTGATGACATTCATGACAGCAGATTCAATCATTTTTGCTGCATCTGCTTGACCCAACGTTTCAAGCATTAATTGCGCGGCTGATATGGCAGCAATGGGATTAATCATTTGTTTTCCTGTATATTTGGGTGCAGACCCCCCAATCGGCTCAAACATAGATACGCCTTGTGGATTAATGTTGCCACCAGCAGCAATCCCCATACCGCCCTGAATCATGGCTGCAAGGTCGGTAATAATATCACCAAACATATTATCGGTGACAATTACATCAAACCATTCAGGATTTTTAACCATCCACATACAAATGGCATCCACGTGTGCATAATCAGTTTTTATATCCGGATAATCTTTTGCAACTTCGTGAAAGGTACGTTCCCATAAATCAAATGCATAGGTGAGCACATTCGTTTTACCACACAGGGTGAGTGTTTTATTTTTGTTGCGTTTTTGACAAAAGTCAAACGCATACCGGATACATCGTTCTACACCTTTGCGCGTATTAATCGACTCCTGAACAGCGACTTCATCCGGTGTGCCTTTTTTAAGATTTCCGCCAGCACCTGCATAAAGGCCCTCGGTATTTTCGCGGACAACAACGAAATCAATTTCTTCTGGCCCTTTATTTTTAATCGGCGTTTCAACACCTTCGTAAAGTTTGACTGGACGAAGGTTTATATATTGATCCAGTTCAAATCTTAGTTTCAGCAGAATCCCTTTTTCTAGAATACCGGGTTGAACATCCGGATGACCGATCGCACCAAGATAAATGGCATCATAAGTGGATAATTTCTTGATCGTGTCATCAGTAATAATCTCGCCGGTTGCTTTATAATGATCGCCACCATTATGAAAGGTATCAAATTCACATTGAAACTGGCATTTTTCAGCCACATGTTTAACAACTTTAACGCCCTCGGCAACAACCTCGGGTCCGGTGCCATCTCCAGGAATGACAGCTATTTTATAGGGTGCCATATGTTTGTCTCCAAAAAATTGTATTACAAATATGCAAGAACAGATGAACCTGACTTGACATGATCGCCCACCAAAACATTTATTTGCGATGTTTTGGGCAAATAAACATCCAGGCGTGATCCAAAGCAGATCATCCCAAATCGTTGACCTTTTTTTACTGTATCTCCCACCTGTACCTGACTGATAATTCGCCTGGCAATCAATCCCGCTATTTGCACGACAGCCATAGATTGACCCTTTTCGAGTTTTACAATGATCGCATTTCTTTCATTACTTTCAGATGCTTTATCTAGATTTGCAGAAACGAATTTTCCAGGATGATACAGAATGTCAGTGACTTCTCCTGAACAAGGCATGCGATTGACATGTACATTAAAAACTGTCATGAAAATGCTGATCTTGATACATGGTGTGTCCAGGTAGGGTGAGGACTCAATAACCTCAGCCTTAATAACCTTTCCATCAGCCGGAGAAATCACAGCATTGTCCTGATTTGGTGTGATCCGGTCCGGGTCCCGAAAAAACAAGACAATACATATTGTAATAAATACCATTGTCATTGTTAAACAATTCATACCTGATATGGCAAAGACCAGCGTCAAAAATGCTGATGTATAAATGAATGGTAAACCCGGTCGCGCCACTGGAAAGGCCCAAATTGATGGTTGATCGGCCCAGTCAAATTGTTTGTTCATAATTGCCTCTTTATGGGTTATGTTGAAAAGTAACTTCGTAAATCTGTTCGTTGACTTTTTTGCATGCGTTATTTTCAACACAACCAGATTGATTAAAACTGCTAATATACCATCTATTTGGTTAACATGTCAAGAATGAACATAAAAAAAGAATATCTTTGTTTGGAATATATTTTAATATAAATGTAAATTCTCCTTGCGAATGAGATGCTTTTATTGCTAA
>Ga0272440_1000201_pt1 | contig 50015 bp, 56 predicted proteins | sample SSMMMBAug17_FD_192440 | JGI IMG/M metagenome (GOLD analysis project Ga0272440, IMG submission 192440) | Marine sediment archaeal communities from Little Sippewissett salt marsh, Falmouth, MA, United States - SSM-MMB-Aug17 | ecosystem: Environmental > Aquatic > Marine > Wetlands > Sediment ...
GTGCCACTATCACTCCAGTCTGAACCAAGTTGAGAACCATCTAAATATGCCTTTACAGTCCCTGAAGATCTAGATAGTCCAATATGTTTCCAAGCTCCAGTTCCAACTGTGCCAAAATCGTGCAGTGTGTCATCTATTTCTACCAACAATCCATTCCCAGAACTTAATGCAATCCTATTTGAGTTTGGGGTTGAGCTATCTGAAATAACCCCGCCGGCACTAGAACTGTTTAAATAAATCCAGAAATCTATTGCAAAATCACCAGAAAGAGAGAAATCTGTTGAAGTTGGTGCGGTTAAATAATATAAGTCGGAACTCCCTCCAAAATTCATCACTTGATCAATGCTCGTTCCTGTAACTGTTTCAGTTGTTGCCGTTACGTTGCCACCAACATTTGTGATAGTGTGAGGGGAGTCCGCCCCATTATAAGAATAATCAACAAAATCATTATCGTTCAAAGCCAAAACAGTGGAGTCGTTGATTTCACCTAACCCACCCAAAAAATGCCCACTTGTATCTGCAGTATCAACTACAAATTTAGTAATAGTTCCTTTCGCATCTTCGAAGTCCCATTTAGCAGAATAGGCATCTGAAATTATATCAGTTGTATCTGCATTAGATATTACCACTTTCTCATCTATAGTTATAGTCTTTGCTTCTAATTCTACTGTTCAATCATCTACTACATCTTCAAAAACTTCTTGACTTACTCAGCTTCCTCAACTAGCAGTAGACGATATTTCTATCTCATTATTTACTGTTGTTGTTACCGTTATATCTGTTCAAGCTTTTATTTTTTTTAGTTCTAAATCTACTCAAGTCTTTTGTAGATATACTCATTCTCAACTTGTTCAAACATTGCTAGCAGTATTACTTTCTCAACTTCATCAAGTAACCCAAGCTGTTCAATTATAGCTTCTTATTGTATCATCTGTAGAATTCCAATATATATCTCATTCTTGTCAAGCTCCGTTAGCTGTTTCATAAGCATTATCGTCTGCATACACTTCTAAAGAAATAGCAGCTCCACTTCATCAAGCACCTACTTCACTTTCTGTTCAAGTAGAGTCTTTGGTATAAATCTTAGTAGTTCATCAGTCGTTTTTAGCATATATTTTTATACTATCAGCAGTTGGGTTTGCAATTACGGTTTGTTCTGATAATTGAATTTGTCCATCAATATGTTTAACTCCTTCAATGGTTACGCCTGTATCTGTGTTTTCCTCTGAAATAGTGTCGGTCTTTACGCCTGCGGAAAATGTTTTTTCGCCTGTTAATGTTTCTGCTCCTGCCAAGTGAACAACGCTTGTATCAATGGCTTTTTCTGTGTCTAACTCATCAATAGCCCCTTGTACTGTTGTCGCTACAATATTTCCTGCTGAGATATTGCTTACTTGTGTTGCGGTTACTGAGTGCGGATTTGTTGTGCTGTCAATGTGTGTTTGTACCTCTAGTGCGGTTTTCGCATTTCCTGCTCCATCATCAATGCTTTCGGCTTTATCAACAATATTATTCGCTGTTGTATCATAAACCGCCTTCGTCATATCTCCACTACCTGAGCCGACTTCACTTTCCGTACCAGATGAATCTTTGCTGTATAGCTTAGTAGTACCGCCATCATCTTTAGCGTATATCTTTAAGCTATTGGCTGAAGGATTACTAATCGCTGTTTGTTCAGAGACTTGTATTGCTCCGTCTTCTACGATTAGCCCCTTCTTAATCTTAAATTCATTACTCATAGTATTAAATTACATTTTATAAACTTTTATATCTTGCGTAGAGCCAGTTTTATTAGTTACTACCCAAGTTTGTACTCAATCTTGCCATCATGTGGCAGAGATATCAAATCCGTTTACCGCCCCTGACTCGTATACATTTGTTGAGTAATTCAAAACCCCATCATAATTAAAGGAAAGAGCGGATACTTGAGGGCTTGAGCCTTCATTTGTTGTTTTTAATGAAACTGCAATGTCAATATCATCTGCTACACTCCAAGCATCGTTCCATATTGTGTCACTAATAGCGTTAAATTGTGTTCCTGTTTGTTGGTTAGCTGTTACAGTTACGGCTTCTGAGATTGCTGCGTTTTGTTCATTTATATTTGCGACTGTCCAAGTCTCTGCTCCGCTTGCTCCTGTATTGTAGCACCAAACTCATTCTGTCTCTCAAGTTATTGCATTGCTATTTGAGGCGATATTTCTCCAGGCTGTATCAGAAGTATCGTAAATTTGGAAAGTTACTTTGTCATCAAATGAAACTGAATAAAAAGCACTTTGACCTGCTGTTGCTTCTGTTACTGTTCCTGAGTTTAAATCATCCCAAGCAGTAGTGTTAAATTGTCCTGTTGTGCTTGTTACTGCTGTGTAAGTTTGATTTTCTGGTGATGAACCTGCTGTGTAAGACTCGGTAGGCACTGTGATTGTTGCTCCTGTCCAGCCCCTGTCTGTTCCTTTGGAAATTCTAAACTCATCTATATATCCTAAAAAATCAGAAACGTTGACAGAAGGAGAAGTCCCAATTTGTAACGGGTCACCTGAAAAGTGAACTGGTGTTGATACACCATAATCAGTTTTGTTATATGTTCTTGTCCCATTGATATAAAAATTAATACTCCCGCCATCTCTGACTAATACTAAATGATTCCAACTGTTAGCAATAGCTGTTCCTACATCTACTGCTGCTATTACAAAAGTTCCAGAGGTAGAAGCTATCCATAATTTAATTGTTGTGCCATCGTGCATTAATATGATTCCATCAGAGTCAGTATTATTTCTAAAATTAAAAAGAGAGTGTAAGCCTGCTGGGAAACTACTGTATACCAAAAAATCAATTACAAAATCATCAGTTCCCCAGTTGTAATCCGCACTATTAGCAACGCTTAAATAATCCCCAGTCCCATCAAAATACATTGAAGTTGCACCGAAACCGAATTTTTTTTGGTCTGTTGTGTGAATCGCACCGCTTCTTGTAATTGTGTGAATTGTTCCACCAACCGAAGTATCTTCAAAATCAGTATCACCATCAAAAGTATCTGACTGAATTAAAAGTTTTGTGTAGCTATCATTTCCTGCTGCACCATCACTTGTCAATTTAATTACATCATCAACCATATTTGCCCCTCGTATCCAGTCAACATCATACTCACCTGTTGCTAAGGTTGCAGTAGTTCCGTCGTTGATTGAAAAAGCTACTTCATCAGTTGCTTCTCCGTCGTCGGTGATTGTGTTGATTGTGTAGGTTTTGTTGGTGTCGCCATTGATTTGGAAGTTTACATTTTCAATTACACGAGGTTCTGTGTTTCCTGAGCCGAGGGTGACTGGTGCTGTTGAGGTGTATGCTTCTGTTGGCACTGTAATGGTTGCTCCTGTCCAGCCTCTATCTGTATTTTGAGATATTCTAAACTCATCAATATAACCATTAAAATATTGAGTATATGTTGAGACAGTATTTTTCCATGCACCAAGTGTTACCCCGTAGTCTGCTAAACCAAAAACAGTGGGGGGGGTTGAATCAACATCTATATCCCCGTCTATGTATGTTTTAAAAGTTGTGGCAGTTTTTACAATTGCGTAATGATGCCAATTGGTGTCATTTATAGAAATGCTTCCACTATAAGAAGACCAAGAACTTGCACCTAAACCATTCCCAAAATAAACATCTATCTCATTTGATGTACTGTCTAAATATGGAGTGAATGTTTGTCCTGTGCTATATCCAATACTGAACAATTGCTCACCTACTGAGGTTCTCGTCCTTTTAAACCAAAAGTCAATTACCCATTCGCTATTAGCATTTAAATTAAAATCTGCATTTGGGCTCACTGATAAATAGTCATCTCCGTCAAACTGTATTGAAGTCGCCCCAAAGTTAGCTGTATCATGTGCATTCGTTGTTTCGTGGTGTGTGTCTGTGCCTCATGCAGAAATCCCACTTGTATGATCAGTTCCTCCAACACTGGTATCAGTAAAAGCGGTTGAACCGTCAGTCGTGTCTGACTGGATTAAAAGCACTGTATCGCTATCATTTCCTGTCCCTATTATTGCAAAATGCCCACTTGTATCTGCAGTATCAACTACAAATTTAGTAATAGTTCCTTTCGCATCTTCAAAGTCCCATTTAGCTTCATCTGTATCTGATATAATATCATCTGTAGATGATGAAGATTCCAAAACTTTTTTAGTTACACCTACTACAAAATTACAAGAAACACTAACAGAATCATCATTAGCAACTGAATTAAAAGTTTCTATCCCTGATAGCCCCCCTCCTGTTGTTGAGGCGGTTATCTCTATCTCATCACCCGTGCTAGTAACTGTTGTATTTAGTCATGCCTTGATCTTTTTGAATTCTAAGTCAACACCGTTTTTTTGTTTAAAAATTCCTTCTCCTGCTGTTCCTATATTAGAAACAGTGTTTGCCTCTCCAGAACCACCTCCCCCACCGTTGTCATCTACATACCCTTGAGTGGCTATTTTGTCATTATTAGAAGTTCCTGTCGCTACACTTGAAAGTAAATCAGAAGAATTTAGTTTTATTCATGATGTAAAATCTTTTTCCCCTGCGACTGCCTCATTTCATGTTAATGCGACTGCTCCTGCCTGTGTCGCCGTTACTGAATGGGGGTTGCTAGTACTATCTAAATGCCCCCTTAAATCTGAGGCTGTCACTTCATTCGCATTTCCAGTATCTAACGCCGTATCACTTCCCTGTGTGTGTTTTTTAGATATGGCGTCCGCTAAGTCTGTATCTGCCTTGATGGTTGCTAAATCTAAATGAGTCGTTGTATCTTCTAAATGTGTTTTTATCTCTAAGGCTGTTTTAGTATTACCCGCTCAATCATCTACGCTTTCTGCTTTATCTACGATGTTATTCGTATTAGTATCGTAAGTAGATTGTAGCATATCTCCTGCCCCTCATCCTCAAGCATTGTCATCAACATATTTTTTAGTGGCTGGGTGATTATCTAGGGTTGGGGTGTATACGTCAGTATTATCTAATTCTAGTACATTTGATTTGTCTGATTTTAGATCCAATGCGTTTTGTAGGTCTGTTTGAGATGATAGCGTTCAAGTTATGCCTCCCCAAGTCCCTCAAGTTGTACCTCAATCTTCCCCATCTATTTTTATTCTCTTTACCTTAACTGACCGATCATCACTTAAAGTAGTAGCTAATAATCTAACATTATTTGAATCTATATCTACAGAGAACGCCAAATCGCTTGTGTCTCAAATGTCTGTAGTTAATTGTTCGTTGAATTCAACTGTATCTCATGTCCCGTCCCAAGCACTCATTATTGTACCTGTTCTTAAATTTGCCCCTTTCTTTACAACATAAAGCCAATGACAAGCCTCTACGTCAGTGTCAGCGAAAGTGTCAATTATTTCTGTTCAAGTATCTATATCTAAGTTTTTTGCTCCTTCTAATCAAAATCATGTAATACTTACTCCTCCTCCCCCAGAACCTATCTCTGTTTCTGTTCATGTAGAGTCCTTTTGATAAAGCTTCGTAGTCCCTCAATCATCTTTAGCGTAAATTTTAATATTGTCAGCTTGGGGAGTATCAATTGTAGTTTGTTCGGTTAGTTGTATCTGTCCATCTATAATCTTAACTCACTCTATCGCCACCCCTGAATCTGTAGTTAGCTCATTAATCGTATCTGTAGTAATCGTTTCTGTATACAATCTCCAATCAGTAGGATTTGTACTAGGCTGTGAATTTGTATTGATTGTTAGTGATAAGTAAATTTCTCAATTATAATTTACCATATCTCAAGCAGAGTAGGATTCTAAAGAATCCCAAGATCACATTCTAGTTCAACTAACTCAAACTGCTGTTATATTTGCTATTTCATATACTCAACTAGCATTTACCTTTACGTATTTTCAAGCATCAGCCGTGGTTGGTTTAGGTGTGTCCCCCTCTCTAAGTTTTCATAGTAAAGGATCAAATTTGCTTCACATAATTTAAATTTATGAATAAGATAAAATAGCCCTATCATCCCAAACATTATCCATGACAATATTTCAATCAGCATAATTTCATAAAGTCATATTCCCCGATATATCATAGGTAAATTTCTTAATCCTAAAAAGAGGTTCTGTCGTTTTTAAAGAATCTCAAGGCAAACACTCTCAAAAATATATAGCGTTATTGCTAGCATCATAATCGTACAATTGACAATATTTACTAGCATCTATCATATTATTTCAAAACATATTTAATTATTATTAATAATTTTAATGAAGCCCTCCTTAGAGGACTCTATAAAACTACTAATCAGCGTTGGTTGAAGTTACTTTATACCAATCTGCATCTGCTCAAGCATTCGCAATCTTTTGATACATTCTATCATCTGATAAATATAAACTTCCTACTGGAACATCGTCTCATAAATCAGCTCTTACATTTGCTCTTGTATCTCTACTTCAATAGTAGATATACTTACCATCTCATAAGATGAAGTAATTTGATTTATAATCCTTAGTTCCTCAAGCATAATTAGTGGAATGATCTATTGTGTTCATTTTCTCTTTTTAGTAGATATTTTCTTTTTCTTAGGCTCTTCGATAGCTTCTACATTTGGATTTCTACGTAATACCTCAATAATTTTTTCATCTTCTGTATTGAAATATCCAAACACATCAAACCTTATCATCTGACCCCTTATGTCAACTACATAAAACTCTTTAGCTTTAAACCTCATATTACATTGCTAAGTCTTTAATATAAACATGTGAATTACTAGCGTTCTTGATTTGTAGAGTATATTCTCAAAGGATTCTCTGACTCCAGTAATCTGATCCATTAGGAGTAGCATCTTCTGATGAAAATTGTCTATTCTGTAAAGGTACTAGACTAATTTTTGTCGGATCTATTATCGATATCAAGTTCTTATCAAAGTTTCTGCTAACTACTATATTAGATAGATTACCTAAATCACTTACAAAAGAAGTTACATAAGCCCCTGCTGTTGTTTCTGATCTAGTAATTATTGGATTATTACCACTGGTATTAAACGCACTTATTTTTCTTGCTTGTATAGGATGACAAACTATAGTAGATAAATTATCTGCTCCATTTCACATTCATAATTCTATAGCATTGTTTATCATAGTCATAGTTAATGCTCATGATGAGCCATCTATCACATTTCAAGATCCTTGTTTCAAAAACCATAACCAACCTCACATGGTTCAAGCTGTCGTTGCATCTCTTTCAACCCTAGGCATATTCACAGTAGTGTTAACCATATCATATGCGAGATTCTGTAACTGCCTCATTATCTGATAATCCATAGCGGTATTAATACCGTATTTCTTTACTTCCAAAGAAGTTTTAGAAATCTTGGCTGTTCTGTCAAATATTTGAGTATAGTTATATTCCACACTTGGCTCATATCCATTATCTGGGTCTGCATCAGTCGCCTCGTTCTTAGGTCTAGCCATTAAATATACCATAGTACCACTTAATAGGTTCTCATCACTTGAACCACCATAAGCAGTCACTGCGAACTTGTCATTAGTAGTTATAGCTCCAACCTTACCTATTAAGGTACTAGGTGCTCAAGTAGCCTTTTCAAATCTTACAATATCCCCTTCTTTTAATCAAGAAGTAGAAGAGATATCAATTTCTCCATCTGCTGCAGTATGGTCTTGATCCATAGTCCAGCTAGTGGGACTTACTACATCTTCTAACCATTCATGTTTTGTGGATGTCGCTACTCATCCTGTTCCTATCAGATTTACTAGTATTGGATCATTCTTTATTACCATCTCAAAAGCATCTGATAAATCTCTTTTGACATTAGAATAATCGTAACTTAATTGTTTACCTGCCATTATTAAATTTTAAATATTAATCTAATTTTTTAGCATTCGATATAAGATACATTAAATCCCCTCATTTTTTCGCCTTCTCAAAATCATCTGTTTTTATCTCCTTAGAAACCTCTTTAGTTCTAGTATCAAAATCTGGTTTCTCTATTGAAATTTTACTTAAGAACTTAACTTGTTTCTCTAGGTTTAGATCATCGTAAATATCTCTATACTCATCTAAAGTTTTTCATAATTTACTCTCTAGTTCTTCTTTTGTCTTTTCTAGCTTCTCAGTCTTTGTTTGGATATAATTATCATATAGCTTTGCCTTTTCTGTTAATTCGTTAATTAATCATTCTTTTTCTTCTAATAACTTTTCATATTCTCATTTCTTTTTTCTTTCCTTATCTTCTAAGCCTTGTTTATACTTCCTTAATTCTTCTAATTCCTTCTGCTCTTGCTTCCTCTTATCTCTCTCTTGCTTAATAGCAATCGTCTTATTTCTTTCTATTTCTTTTAATTTCTCATAATCCTCTTTACTAACTGTTGTTTCTTCTGCTACTTCTTCCTTTATTTTTTCATTCATATTATATAATTACATTGTAAATTTTACGTTCCACAACGGAAAACGTCTTAGTCCAATATAAAATATAATAAGTCTTTAGAGGATGTCAAGTTTTATAAGTATCTAATTGCTATTAAAATAATCAAGAAAATATATAATACAATATTGGCAATGGAAAACAAAATAATTAAAAGATCAGTCTTAGTTTCGATTAGATTGCGGACTCTGTTCATCGTCCTGTCCTTGAATTGTATTTTTTGAGCCGGTTTGTTGATCTGTAATTTGTTCATTTTTTGTTATTAATTTTAAATCTTCATTAATTCTAGATACTTCCATATCTGTATCTTGGTCTGTGAATCATAAATACCTTTGTATAGCTGTAAATCTACTTATTATCTTTGCTTCCCTTGCTGTCGCTAACTCCTCTACTAGTTCGGTATCTGATTTAGGTATTACATCTTCAAAGAAAATCTTTAATTCAGTTTTATCTCATCTTAGGTTTAGTTGTCACTCTTCTATTAGTACTATAAGTATTTGCTCTAGGGTTTTTGTAAATCTATCTCTAATTTCTTTTATAGCCTTAATAAACGCACCTTGCAAGATACTTCTACTAGTTCAACTTATTGCTCAAGTGTCATGTTTGATACCGAAAAAATCTACAGGAATACCAGTAATTCACGCTATCTTTCTTATTTGTTTTTCCTCATATTCCAGAGCTTTTTCTATTAATTGATTTTGATTATTTACAAACTCTATCCCTCATACTTCGTCATTGGTTGCTACTATCCTTCCTACCTTATCTATATCAACCAGTCAATTACTATCTATCGCATAATCTGGAATTGCTATATTTTTGAAAATAGTATATTGTGAAGTATGCTTTAAGAACTCCGACTCAAACATAGCTATCTTTCTATCTACTGAATATGTTAATTGAACTATCTTCTCTAAAATAGACTGGGGGTAATGTATATTCTTAGCGGAGGTATCTTTAGTCACAAATAAGGTATTTATATCCAAACCAGTAACCACCTTATCTTGTAGGTTCGATGTGTCTTTTAGTGTATTTAAAGGCACTCTATCTCACTTCTTGTAGTCGTATTGGTTAGGTAGTTTGTATAACTCATTATCAATATATCATTCTCAATACACTTGCTTGAGGATATAGTAATTTTCATCCTCATTGTTCGTATCTAGATATAAAGTATATACCCTATGCTCTTGATTATAGTAAACATAATTATCAGATTGAATATATTCAACCTTTAATTCACCTTGATCTCTTATCAATACTAATAAAGAATAGCCAAAAATTACAAAATCTTTTATGCTGTCACATAAATTAATTGAAAAATCTATTTTAGGGTCTCATACATAATTTGCTAAAGTATTAGGCACTACAGTAAAAATTCAACTTCCAACATTCATTAATTGAGTCATTGAGTCAGTTTTGAAAAACTTATCTTTTAAATATTGGTAGTTCTCATCAGTCGTATCTTTTAGGTAATCTCAAGTATAATAATTCCTTAACTTAGCATTGTTAGTTAGTATGTCTTGTTCATAAGAACTCATAATAGTATTCATCTGCTTTGATTATTAATAATATCTAATAAATAATTTATTTTGCTGTTTTGTCAAGTTTCTAAAAGTATTTGAAGATAATCTTAGGTCTTTTTAATTCAAATAACATCCTCATAGCCATACAGTCACTAAAATCTGGGGATCTTCATAATCTCTCCTTAACTAACTCTTTCCCTTCTATAGCAAACTTTCAATCCTTGTCTAGGTCTTTTATTTTAATCTGTAATAGCTCTTGGGTTAGTTGCTCCTTAACAAATTCATCACAATTCACATGAACTATTCATAGTTTTATTTGCTCACATAACTTAAAATAACATTGAGATTTTAGATTGGCATAATTAGCCCTTTTTGCTAAGTCTTTAGTTGCTCTCCTCTCTTCTATAGCTCTAGCATTATTGATAAAACCCCTACATCCTCTAATTTGATCTATTACTCAACCTCATAATCAATCCTCATCAATTACTATATGGTTTCTTGGGATATTATTTCACATAGAAATACGTATTATTTGCTGTGCCAACTCTTGTAAATCTGTTTTCTTTTGATGAAAAACCTGTAAAACAGTTAATCATCTCCAAAGCATTATTACGGTTTTGTCATTACCCTTTCTGGCAACATCACAAGATAGATAAAACTTCTTATCCTCATCTATAGTAGAGTCTTTCTTGAAAATACTTGAAACTGAATCTATATCCAATAACAATCAATCTTCATCTGAATATTCAAAATTACCGTATAATAACCTCTGAACTGTTACGTGATCTCATTTCTTTAAATTATCAACGTATTCTTTCTTGATACTAGGATTATCGGTTACTAAAGCAGGTACAAACGCTTTAGTGGGTTCTAAATTGCCTTCTTTATACGGTTTGTAGTAGTCATAATAAATCCAATTCCTCGCTGGATTACAAGTAAATAACATTTTAGGTATAGTTTCCCAACCTTCACCAGATAAAACCGAAAGTCTTCATCTCAAAACACTGATACATTTGCTGTTGATCTCTTGGGCTTCATCTAAGAATACGCCAGTAAGTCAATAACTTCATAATCTGTCGAAGTTAGGATCAGATGGTAAATTCTGTAGGTCAGTTAAAAATATTCGTGATCAATTTTGAAATTCTATTACTCAATCCAAAGCGTTATATTTGTAAAAAGGCTTCTTTAACCCTAACATCTTTATGATATCAAATAAAGTTATCATAGTTGTTAGTTTTAACCTCTTTAGCTCACATCTTCAAATTAACCATTGCGAACCGTTGTACTCTAAGCACTTACTAACTACCCAAAAACATCAGATATAGCTATTATGAGTTACCATGAAATCGTTAGTTATATACAATCAATCATCTTTAGAAACTGTAATACATTGTGCTTCTTGTTTTCATATATATTTAATGTTTTTTATAACTAAACCCATTCTACTTCTACCACCTTGATATTTTGTTCATCTATCTTTTTTTCTTGTTAAATTAAACAATAAAGATCTATCAGACAATGTAACAATAACTTCGTAATATACTCACCGTCTTTTCTTTCATTTATAAGTACAAAATTTATTAACAGTAATTAAATTAGCCCTACCTCCTATACTTCTTATTAAATATTGAAAATCTAGTGCTAATTGTTTACTTTTTGCAGTTAAAGAACATCTTCAGTTTGTTCAAACAGTTCAATCTGTATCCATTAACCCTTTTATACATTGACTCCTAGTATATAGGTCTCCTTCCATTATTTGTCTAGGTATTTTTTTCTTTTCACATCTAACGCCTTTCATTCATAACTCATTCAAAATATCATTCATTTTCGATCATAAATATCACTTAGCTTTTCTATAACTGCTAAGGATTCTATAAGCATATTTACGTCAATTGTACTTTGATATAGAAATTCATTTTGGTAACAAACGTTTAAAGCTATCTATTAATTCTTGGTCTTCAGTTGTAAAAATAACTGCTCCAGTAGTAAGTCATCAATCTCATAATAAAGCACCTACTAAATAAGGATGTAATTTTGTATAAGGTTTTCAAAAATCTAATGCCTCACATGTTGGAATCTTTATTTTTATTCATCTATCAAAAAAATCCTTTATCTCCCTAAGACTTCTATTAGCTAATGTTTTTTGTCATCTTTTAGGTTTCCAACTTAACCATAAATGATCCAAACAACACCTAACCTTAATTCAAGTATCAAACTCAACTTCGTAAATATCTTTTTTTCATTGAGGATGTATTGCTATTACTTTTGTTGTTCATCAACTTGGACTAATTAAAGATTGTCATATCTTAATCTCTCACATCCTGATCCATCAGTCGGGCGTTAGTATTTTACTATATAAAGGTTGTGCTTTTCAACCTCTAGCCCCACCTCAATACAATACCTCATTCGTTTTATTGTCATTTAGTAATTGCAAAGCTTGGTACTGCTTAGCAAAAGGCTTAAATTCAACGATATGGTTTTCTTGTGATTTCATATTAATTAAATTATTCTTCTATCTTAGCATCCTCTACATCCTCTTTCTTATCTTGAGTAGGATTAACTATCACAATCTTAGTAGGTGATATAGGCTCTCAATCCCTTCAAGTTACCTCTGAGCGTTTGCTAAACTGATCTTTCAATACCCTTTCCAGATACCATTTGGCAGTTTCTCCATCCGATAAGTTATCGTAAATAGTCTTCAAGGCTTTCAACATCGGCTTAGCCCTTAGTTGCTCCACCCTTACAGGATCTAGGTGTCAACTCCTTAGCCAATAATAATAAGTAGTCCTATCCACTCCTATATGCTGACAAGCAGTGGTTACGTTTGCTCAAATGGATAATGCTATTTCTAATTCTGCAATCTTCCTCTCCCTTGCTTTACTATCCATCCTGAATTTCTTTTGCTTCAATTTAGATTCTCCATCTCTTGATAAATTGGTTTCTTGCTTTTTTCTCGACATTTTTGTGTTAAAAATAATAATATCTGTAATATATATAAGTTTAACTAAAATGTCAATTTACTTATAATGGTATGTGCAAAAAATGCACTTTCTAAACAAAAAAGTATCGATCATTTTGCCTACGCCAACAAAACGATAGAAATACCTAAAAATACACTAACCTATCAACTTGTTTTATTATAGCCTAGTTTTGCCTGTTCGGAATTTTCCGCTCAGGCAAAAAATGCCATAACAAACAAAAAAACCCCTTGGTAGGGGAACTGGCTCAAAAAGACTTTCATTATATTAACCAGAAAACACATTTTCTATAAAAAGGTTTTACATAGCCTAAATCAACTATGTACCTTAATGATAATCTAAATAAATCAAAAATGCAAAACTTTTTACTAAATTAAAGTCAGACATCGTCAGACAAGAAAACTACCTAGAAAATAATATAAGAACCCTTAAAAAAATTCATTCTCTACGGTGGGGAGACCTAATGAAAACCTTTGTGGGAGCTAAAGTATATTTTATAAAACCTAGTAAAACCACTAGCAAAAACAAAGAATCCTTTAAAATAGCAGTTTGGCGTTTTTAGAATTCATTCTCTACGATGGGAGAACCTAATCGATTACGAATTCTAAGCGAAAGTTAAAATTACATAAGTAATCCTAATTTTAACCCCGTCGAATTCGACGGGTTTAAAAATATATTTGCTCTACTAGGGACTTAGCTTATCCATGCGGTTATATGTCGGAAATGGGGAAAAAATTATAGAGGGGGGTATATGGATAGTTCCAGTTATTCTCAATAGGGTATACCCCCCCCCTTTTTAGCACCTTATCACGTTGGTTGCCAGAATGCCAGTTCTTTAGATTTGGAAAGTATAATATTATGTGTGGTATTCTAAAACTCATTTAAAGGTTGTTTTTAGAAGACTTATAAATATCTTGGTGTGATTATACCAGAAACTTAAAAGAACCCCCTAAAAAACGATGTCAATACCTGTCTCGTTGTTGTTGATGGATTTTTAATGAGTCGAAATGATAATAAAATGGTTCACATAATATATGATATGTTAACCAACGACTAACAAGCCACTTAGAGCGAGGGGGAAAGTTTGACTATTGCTTATTTTATAGTGGTTGCTCCTCCGTTTTAGATTAGCACGTTGGCACCTCCGGTGATAAGGTGCTAATTTGTTGACTTTATGTATTTTATGGGATAATTTAGAATAAAAAAAGTTTTTATATATGTTTGAGACATCCTAAATTGTATCCTAAAGTATCCTAAATTGTATCCTAAAGTATCCTAAATTGTATCCTAAAACCTATCCTAAAATATCCTAAAGTATCCTAAATTGTATTCTAAAGTATCCTAAGTTAACCTAAATCCTAACCTAATACATCCTAACTTCTACCCTAAAGAACCTTAATCAATATCCTAAAGTATCCTAATGTCTATTTTATAATACCTAATAGTTAATATAAGAAGTGTTGAAAGTATATTTATAGTTTATACCTTATTATGTAAAAAGTATTCTAAATTAATACTATTAAGTACTTAATAGTATTATATATAATATATTATAGTTTCCTCTCCTTCCTTCTTTATGGCTGACACGGACGTTTAGTAAGTGCTAATACACGGACGTTTACTAAGTACTAATACAAGGAAGATTCGCTCTCTGTTCCTAATCTATGACCTTTCGGAGTTTTCCTAAACCTCAAAACTTCCTTTGTTTATGCTATACTTAAGTAAAACTAAAAAAACTAAAAAAAGTATAATAAAAACTTGTATTTACTAAAAAGATATATTATAATACTTATGTATTCAAAATAAGAATACAAAATTTATATTTTAAAATTATATTATGGAAGCTACAAAAATAAAAGAAGAAATTTCAAACTTAACTGTTAGAAAAAAGGAGACCCTAATGGGGCTTTTAGGATCGTATAAGATCCTAAAAAGACAAACGGGAGGGAGTAATTTTATTGTTCCCTCATTTAATGTTTGGTTATCCCAAATATATGGGATAGACCAAATAAAAACCAACACATTTAAAGGTTGGTTTAATGAAGGATATAAAGTTAAAAAAGGCGAAAAAGGGTATATGTTTTTCACTAGACCCATAAAAGGGAAGGTGAAAGACAAAAAAGACGAAGAATACAGGTTCTTCAAAACTTGTTTTGTCTTCACGGAAAAACAAGTTGAAAAAAACTTAAAAGAAAAGAAGTCGTAAGGCTTCTTTTTTTTTGTCTTAAATAAGCTATCTTTTAAGTAAAACTAAATAAAACTAAAAAAAACTAAAAAAACTATAAAAAAAACTTGCATTTACTAAAAAGATAGATTATAATTGTTTTAGAAAGTTAGGAATTGAGAAATTCCTGACAAACTCCCAGAGGAGGCAAACCTCTCGGAGGTGTTCCTTAAAATCTTGCCGAAACACTAAGAAGGACTTAGTCTAGCGGCAAACCAGTTACTCTCGGCGGAGGGTAACACCATCCCAACAAATCAGTTTGGGGGTCTCCTTACAAGGAGGCTCTCAAATATTATTTTAGGGGAAACCCCTTTTATATTTTTAAATTATTTATTATGAATACAGAAATAAAAAAAAACCTTTTAGAGGTAAAGAAAACAAAGATTAATAATATGAAATTCTATGGGTGCAACCTGCACTACGCAAAAACCCTTAGAGTTAAATGGATTACAGAAGACATTAGACTAATAAAACTTATAAATGACTTGTTAGGGTGAAGGAGAAAAACCAACGCTTCAAAAAAGACAATAGAGGAACTAAAAATACAAATAAAAATACAATACCGCATTAATAGAGTTTTTTAAACTTAATTTTATTATTTAATAATTATATTATGAATACAGAAATAAAAAACCTTGAGTTCCTAATTGATAGTAAACTATCAGAGTTAGAAACTTTAAAGGATTTTGACGAGACTTTTAATCTTGTCAAAGAAATAAAGAGCTTGTCTGATACCTTAGACGCTCTTTATCGTAAGTTTGCTTAATTTATTATTTAATTATTTATTATGAAAAATTTTAATGATATGACAGAAGACGAACAAATAAAGGAAGTTAAAAAGAATTGGTGCATCATGGAATTTATAGCGAACCCAAGCAAAAAGGTAATTTTAGAGGCTGTAAAAAGGCACTGATACTCCATACAATGGATTCATAATCCTAGTGAAGAAGTGAAATTAGAAGCTGTAAAAAAAAATTGAGAAGCCATACAATGGATTCATAATCCTAGTGAAGAAGTGAAATTAATGGCTGTTAAAAAAAATTGATATTCCATACAATGGATACATAATCCTAGTGAAGAAGTGAAATTAGAAGCTGTTAAACAAATTTGATATTCCATACAATGGATTCATAATCCTAGTGAAGAAGTGAAATTAGAAGCTGTAAAACAAAATTGATGGGCTATACAACAGATACATAATCCTAGTGAAGAGTTAATGTTGGAAGCTGTAAAACAAACTTGATATTCCATACAATGGATTCATAATCCTAGTGAAGAAGTGAAATTAATGGCTGTTAAACAAAATTGAGAAGCTATACAATATATACATAATCCTAGTGAAGAGTTAATGTTAGAGGCTGTTAAACAAAATTGAGAAGCTATACAACGGATTCATAACCCAACACAAAAAGTAAAAGATATGGCAAATTGAAAAAGTACTTAATTTATTATTTAAAACTACATTATGAATTATGAATTACAAACGATCGCTGTACAGATAGAAAAAGAAATTGTACAAAAGATCAAAGAAATAAATAGAGAAAAAGGAAGAACTATTACATGACTTATAAGGACTTTATTAATACGTGAAATAGAGGAAAACAAAAAGGATGCTTAATTTATTATTTAACCAAAAACTTATGAACTATGAAGAAATAGATGAGGTTACCTTAGACTACAAGGAAAGATACCTATTAGCTTTAGAGGATGAGGAATTCTTAAAAGAAATAGAAGACCAAAGGGAGTTGGCTTTTATATTAGACCCTAATACTGAAATATGGTAGAAGCTAATATTTATATATTTTCTTTCTTAGATATTGTAATTTGTTTATCATTTTACAATATCTTAATAGCTTTGCTATTGTCAAAGTTTGGAGGTTTTAAGGCTTTCAATATATCTTTATTCTTGTTGATATATATGCTGATATTCCTTTTTCTTATCCATTGATTTTACGTTTTATTATTAATGTATTAGATGAAACTATTAAAACTAATAAGCTATATTGATTATGGCTTACGGATCTTGTATTTACTTGATATTGTTGATGTTTTGCAATATACAGATCCATTTGTAATAAAACTAGATTTAGTTGTTTATTGGAGCAATTGCGTATTCATTGGCGTATGAATAGGTGCTTTATTATGACAACTCCTAGTTTATTTAGAATTTAAAATAAAAACAAAAATATGATAAATACAGAAAGAGAGTTAATAATAACAATTTGAGATTTATTGATGTTTCAATTTGTAATATTATGAATAAATACATTGTTATTGTGTTTGGTAATGCATATTTACTTTGAAATAGATTTTCCCAACAGTATTGCATTATGATTTTTTGTATATGTGTTTATTACAAATTTATTATTCTACACTATACCTTATTTTAACTTATAAAAACAAAATATGAAAACAAAAAGAGGTACTAAAAGCAGGGTAAAAACATGCCCTTATTGTGGAGGTAAAACACTTAGGGCAGGTGTTTGCTCCTTATGTTATTATAATAACAAACTAAAAGGAAATTTAACTGATCCTTTATTTAAGGATATATTATAATTTAATAAAAACAAAATGAGAACTAAAACTTTAAACAATCCTAAAAAGGATTTTCTAAATCAAAAAGAATTGGAATACTTATTTTATATGAGTTGGAGAAGTATTTGAATCCATCTACAAAAATATATTCCAAACACCATAAAAAGTCATCAAAGGCACTATAAGAAAAAAGACCTATATGAATTTATAAAGAAATACAAAGATAAACCTAGAATTAAAGCTCTGAACTGGGAGATGTTCAATAAAGAATTTGCAGATTTCCCAAAAATAGAAAAGAGCTAGTACACCAACATACGTACTAGCCCTCTATAAGCATATGAACCAGATCACTGGCTCGACCAAACGTCTTGGTAAAGACAGTTCATTAAATTTGTTAATCTTTTCCTATGCGGTAATCAATTAACAAAAACAATATATCTAAGTAAGTTAAAGTAACAAGTGAATTAAATGTTTTTACCTTGCACGTTTGCTCGTTTATTTATTAATAACTAATTATGAACACACTTAAAGTATTAAAAATCTTCTTACTTTGAATTTTTGGTTATTTCTTAGTTCTAACCCTAGCGTACATTATTACAGAGTTTATTTTTTAGTGGTTGCTCGTAGGAGGTTTTTTTAAGATCCTAACCGTAAAAAGTCAATGAAAAGTTTTGAATTTTTAGGAATTAATGTTATAATAGAGTTGCAAACAATTTAAAGATAAGTTAAAATATTAGAGTCTTTTGACTAGGTATTGTTTGCAAAACTTATCGCCTAGTCAGAGGACTTTTTTATTTGTTAATTTTGATTATTATGGAAAATGAAAGGATGTTAAAGTATTACGAAAAGAAAAATTGCTTTAATGAAGTAATATCCAAAAAATATTATTTATTTAACAGGAGTTGGATTAATCCAACATTTCAAGAGTTAACAGGATTAGAGCATGTACTAAAAGAAGGTGCTAAAGTGCTACCTTGTATATATTGCTATTTAAAAAGCCTAGACATAGCAATAGAAACGAATAATGTTCCTTTTATTGAAGTGCCAAAAATATATTTGGAAAGTATGTTGGTGTATTATTATCATTTCGAAAAAAACAAGGCAAGAGTAACTTTAAAAAAATGATTAAAAATCCTAGTAGAAACAGGGTTAATAAAAACAAAAAGAATTTGGTTTGGTAAAAATATAAAAATTAAGATTTATAATGGTAAACTAAGGTCTTATATTGATAAATATCGGAAAGATGAAGAACCTATTAAATTTGATTTTTAAGGGGCGTTTGCTCCTTTTACTCCTTAATAATGAATTATGAAATCTGATAACAAAATAAAAGGTTACTGTGTAATACCAGTTGTAATACTAAATGATGAAAACCTAAAAGCAAAAGAACGCCTTCTTTATGGCAATATTTATAGTCTATGCCGTTCTTGTTGATATTGTCGGGCAACTAATAAATATTTAGCAGATCTAATAAATGACTATTCTTGATGAAAAAAAACACACAAAGATACAGTTTCTAAATATATAGCTAGTTTACAGAAAGCTTGATATATCAAGTGTGAGTATGTATACGAATGAAAGAAGATTAAAGGTAGAAAGATCTATTTAATGGGTGTAACAGACCTTGCAACATGAATATATTATGAACTATCAGAGGAAGAAGTAATGACCAGACTAACTACTAGGTCTACAGAGCTAGGGGGGTATAGCTCTACAGATCATGAGGGTATAGCTCTACAGATCAAAGGTAACAAGATAAACAATAACAAAATAAATAATAAAAAAGAAAAAGAGGTCTCTCTTTCAAAAGAAGAAGAAAAAACACTTGCTAATATTAATTCTAACCCTAGCAAAAACTCTAAAGAATCTAAGGAATCCCCCATCTCTCTGGATGTAGCAAACGTAGAAGAAGCTCAACAGTCTGTACAGACTACAAGTAACCCCTTACGTGTGAACAAAGAAAAGAAAAATTGCGTTAAAAGAAAAGAAATAAAGTCATTGCTACCAGTAGGCACTACAGCAGAAAACATAAGCGATGAACAATTTCAAGAGCTTTGTAGAAAATTTAGGACTCTATCAGAATGAGATAGAAAAATTTTGCAAGAAAAACTAAAAAGTGTTAGCATTAAATTAATAGAATACTGGAACGATAAATCAGATGAGTTTATACCTTGAACCAAAATAAAATATTGAATATGAAAAGTAAGATTATCCGCACCTTGAACACAAAAAAAAGTATATGATGGATTATATACCTTGTTAATAAAAGAGAAATTTACGCTTAAAGACCTTAAACATTGTTTAGTTGTTTATTTGTCTGAATTAGAGAAATCCCCAGATAGGTTTCGTATTTGATGACTTGTAGCATTTATAACACAAAAAAACTGAATGAAATTAAAAGTCACAGAAAGCATAACAGATAAACCAAAGCAAAAATACTCACAATTCAAACAAGACACAAAAAACGACCCATATTGACGTGCAATCAGAATAAAAGGATAAATCATACCTAAGAGTTTCTAAGTCTTCTAAAAACACCCTTTAAATGAGTTTATAATATAAAAAAACAAAAATGAAAAATACATATGAAGATTTTACAAAATGTATAGAATGTAAGAAGAAATATTTATTTTGAGAAGTTGATAAATGTAAGAAATGTGGAAGTACTAATTTTGTAGAATTTATTTACATCTGAAAATCCAGATACAATATTTATATCAGATCTGTTAAGTTAGATAAGGGAGTTTTTATTACAAAACTAACAGCAGAGCAATTATTCCCTAATAAAACCGACTATGTTCAAGGAACAACTAAAAAAAACTGCTAGTTTACTAGAGAACTTACAGCAAACTAGCAGTATCTGAAAAGATATAAACTCATGAAAAAACCTAGAGGTTAATAACCTCAAAAGTATTATTAAAGATCCATTAGAGCAAATCTTAAATAATACTCACAAGGAAGATATCTATTTTCTAGCGTGAGTCAAGCCTAATTTAAACAAAAGAGCTTGTGATAATGATATTTTATTTAAAAACTATTTTTTAATAGATATCGATATTAGAAATAATATGCAAAGTTTAGGCTTAGAATGTACAAATAATGAGATTATAGAAGAAGGGAAGGATATTTGAAAATATTTACAAAAACTCGAACAATTCAAAGATCGGCAAGCAATAGTGTTTTCTTGAAATGGTTTACATATCTATTATGTATGAAAACCACAACGGTTAGATATAGAGATAAGATCAGTTGAATATAAGCTAGGAGTACAGCAAATATACGAAGAGATAGAAAGCTATCTTTGAAACAACCCAGCTTATAAGATAGATTATGCTTGCTCTAATGTATGAAGAATCGCCAGACTACCTTATACTGTAAATAGTAAGAATTTAGCAGTAACTAAAATTATAGAATTTAGAGAAAATAAGAAGTCTACACTATTAGAAAAACTAGTAGCAAAATCAGAGGTTCAATTATTTCGTCAGTTCAATAAAGATGTAAATAGGAGAAAAGAGGCATGGTTAGAATATATAGGTAAGAATAAGAAGCTAGATATTACTAATAGAGATAAAGATAATTTTAAATATATAAATGAAAATATAGAAGCTTGGAGAGTAGCAGAAAAAATACTCCCAAATTTTAAGTTTGACTGAAAAAAGAACTTCTTAAATGAGAAGCGTTGATATACTTGATACTTTTACTCTGAAAACCTTAATGCTATTATAAATTGATGATCTAGGCATTTTGCTTGGTGATCTGATAGTAGTTGATGGAGTCCAACAAATATAATAAGAAATCAATTTGACTATTCTTGGTGAGAGGTATTGAATTGGTTTGATAAGGAATTCAAAAATTTAAAACTAAAATAAAAACATGGAAAATATAAATCAAGACTTAAATAACCTATCTAAAAATGTAGATAGGAATATAGAGAATAAAAACTTTATGAGTTTAATGGATCTATTCGAGAAAACTAAACTTGAAAGAAGGTCTAGGAACATAAATAATATCATAAGGTATTGAATAGGTTTGTTAGATGATTATTTATGATGAATATTAGAAAATGAATTAGTAGTAGTAGGAGCTTGAACAGGAATTTGAAAAACAGAGATAGCAAATTCTATTGCTATCCATAACGCTAAAAGAGGGTTTAAAGTAAACCTATTGGCTCTTGAATGAGACCCTTGAGAAATCTATTATAGATATATTCAATGAGAGATAAATAAGAAGTTGGCTTGAATGAAGTATATCAAGCCACAAGAATTTAGATTAAATCTAGTGGATATAGAGGCAATAGAAGATGAAGTGGTAGCAAATACTCCACAATCCTTAAGAGATAACTTAAAGATATATTGAAAAAAAGAAATACCTAATCAATCAAGGTTAGAAGATATTTTTACTGAATCCGTAGAAGATTGTGATTTAATAGTTTTAGATCATCTGCATTACCTAGATTATAATTGAGAATCAGAGGCTAGAGGTATTACAGGAATTATGAAGATGGTTAAGATGGCAACAGAAATTTTAAGAGTACCAGTGGTGTTAATATCACATCTATCAAGGAACTTATCATGAAGACCTAAGATATCAGACCTTCATTGAAGCTCAAATATAGAAAAAAACGCTAATACTGTAATTTTACTTAACCCTTGTGATTCATCTGAACTAGTCAATAATTTAGAAGATTGAAAATATTATCGATGAACTGAAATAATAGTTGCTAAGAACAGAACAGGTGTGCCAGTACCCGCAGTTTTTGAGACTCATTTTAACTTAAAAACTAAGGAATATATGAATTGAGAAGACTTTAATTTACTATCCCCAGATGAGACTAACAGGGTTTCTATAGATGATAAAATAGACTCTATAGTATTTTAGGAATAAACAAGGTATTAGTCACTTTAGTATTTTTTTAATGTTTTTTCATTAAAAAATTTGCTCTAATTATAAAAGTATGAGATAATATACTTACTCAATTAGAGTTTTTTTATTATTTTAACTAAGTAAGTATGAAAAAAGATTTTGTGTTTTATAGGAAATATTTCAATCTTTTCTATCAAACAAAAAAAGAGGTTAAGGATTTGAAAAAGGAACTAGAGAAGACTAAAGCAAAATTAGAAGAGGCTAGAAAAAGCTATAGAGAGGCTTTGGCAAGCAATAAGGAATTTGCCGAAAGTATTATAAATATTTTAAATTCTAACAAAGAAAAAATATGAGTTTAAATATAGGTTTTTATGGTAAGTATTTACAACAAACTTACCCATGAAGTAGTGTAAGAATATATGCTAACCATCATGAACTACAGTTACGATTAAAGTGACCAGATCAAGGATGTTATCAAATAAGATGAACAGAGGAGGCAGTAAAAGATGAGGTTTATAGGTTATTGGTTAGGAATGGTAGAGATTTTAAAGAATTTTTACCTTATTTAAAAGAACAAAATGATTAATTATAAAGATATATACTCTTTGTATATAGACCACAAAAAAGCAGATGATTTTTTTAGAACTATACAAGAAGCATATCCTTGAACTGATGTAATTTGAGATTGACCAGGAAGTTTAGCTATGAACTTAAAAATGTGAGATAAAAGATTTTTAATAACCTGAAATTACTGGAAGGTAAAGGATCAGGTTTTCCAGTTATTGAAAAACCAAAAACAATTTAAAAATTAAATCTTTAAAGAAAACAATGAAATTACCTATAGAGATACAAATAAGTAAGAAAAAAAGAATAAATCTATCCTTAAATTGGTATAGAAATGCTTACTTTAGGATTCTTAATCAAGTTAAGAAAAACTATTGTAATTTATTAGAGGAGCAAATATCAAAAGATGAACTAGTAAGGATAGATTGACCAGTAGAAGTAACCTATAAGGTATTTTATAACAATAAAAGAAGAAGGGATATTATGAATACTATATCAGTTATTGATAAATTCTTTTTAGATTGGTTGGTAGATAAAGAGATAATAGAAGAGGATAACTGGCAAATAGTTAAAAAGGTTTCTATTGAATTTTGATGAATTCTAGATAGAGAGCAAAAACCTTATGTAGAAGCTAATATAACTAAATATGATAATGAGGATCAGGATAATTGAGAGGCTTAGTAAGATAGATGAATTACTAGGCAAAGACCTTAGTAAATATAAAAATGTTGGGATGATACGTATTTGACTCACTCACCTAAGGAAAAGGCTAATAACCTTATTGATTTTAATAAATAATATTTAAAAAATGGAAAAAACTAAATTTATAAATTTCTCATGAAAAACAGGTAAGTTTGACTTTTATAACTTCGATGAGAAAACAAACGAAGAATTTAACTTCGATAAAATACATATAACTTGACTAGGTTTTCAAATAAAGGGATTTACTAAACCCTTTGGCGGTACTAGTCCTAGTCGTTTCTGATGGAGTAATATCGTTAGTAGTTTCGCAGAAAAGTTTATAGTAAAAGATAAAGAATGAATAGAGTTGATGGTTTGTGAATGATCAGAAGCGAGTGAAAGAATAAAAGGTACAGGATTCGAAATATTTCTTTGTATAGATGCTTTAGTAGATTGAGTTGAATGTTCTTTTAGGATCAAGGGAACAGGTGCTAGACAATTCTACAAAGACTTTAAATTAAACGACTGAATAGAAGAAGCAATTTGATATGAATGTGAAGTTAAAATTGAGGAGGTGAACTGACAATACCATTATTTTGTACCTAAGTTTATAAAGCTAGAAAAGAAGCCTATACCAGAAAAAGAACCAGAATTAGATATGGCGGATGTGCCTTTTTAAAAAATAAAAACTATTATGGAAAATAAAATAAAATCTAAAAAACAGATACAAAACGAAAGAGACCTCTTAACAATTGGGGAGGTTTCGGAAACTACATGAGCTACCACTAAACAAATTATAAAGTGGTGTAGAGAAGGTAAAATTACTAAAAAGTTCGTTAGTCAGAAGGTTATGTTGTTACCCTCGGCGATACAAGAAGTTTGTCAACTAATAACAGAGGATTTAAATTGAATAGATAATGAGACCAATTTTTCCTCCTATATGACATACGAAGAAACACAAAAGTTTCTAGATATATCTATTGATGAAGTTTTACTTCTAATAAATCATAAGTTTTTAAAATATCATGAAACATGATTAATATGAAAAGAGAGTGTATTAAGATTATCAGGCAAAATATATCGTAGAAGCCAATATTATGATTATTTTAATATCTCCGAAGCATCCAGACATCTTACATTAACAAAGCCAGAAATTAATGTATTATTAAAAGATAATATTATAAACAAAACAATTAAATGATATTTCTTACGAAAACAGGACGTAGTATATGAGGTATTAATATATCCAGAGGATATTGTGAAGCTAGAAACAGCAATTAAATATATAAAAAAAATTAAAGATTTTGATAAATTAACACCTAAAGAACGATTAGATAGTATTAAAAGCTTTTACAAACAATCTTATAATAAATGAAAAGAATTACTAGAAGATTGAGAGGAGACAATAACCCAAGCGGAGGCAGCGGAACTTTGTCGAGTTTCAACGACTTTAATTTCGAGAGCGATTAAAGATAAAAAAATAAAAACAAAAAAGGTAGGTAAATGTGTAAAACCCTTAAGGAGTTCTGTTTTAGAATTTAAAAAAACTTTAAAATTTAAAAAAGATTACCCTGGTTATTTAACTCTAACAGAGGCTAGTAAAGAATTAGGTTTTAGTGACAATTCTATAAATAGTCGAATAAAATCATGAGAAATAAAAGGAGCTATAAAAAATGCAATTCGTGATACTTGAGGTTCTTGTACCCTAATCCCCCTATCAGAAGTAGATAAACTTAAAAAGACCTTAAAATTTCAAAAAGATTACCCTGATTATTTAACTATAACAGAGGCTAGTAAAGAATTAGGTTGTAGTGACAGGGCTATAAAAACTAGAATAAAATCATGAGAAATAAAAGGAGCTATAAAAAATGTAATTTTTGATACTTGGGGTTCTTGTACCCTAATCCCAAAATCAGAAGTAGATAAGCTAAAAAAAACCTTAAAATTTCAAAAGGACTATACTAATTATTTAACTTTAAAAGAAGTTAGCAAAGAATTAGGTTGTAGTGGGTGAACTATAAATAGGCGAATAAAATCATGAGAAATAAAAGGAGCTATAAAAAATGTAATTCGTGATACTTGAGGTTCTTGTGTTCTAATCCCCCTATCAGAAGTAGATAAACTTAAAAAGACCTTAAAATTTCAAAAAGATTACCCTGATTATTTAACTCAAATAGAGGTTGGTGAAGAATTAGGTTGTAGTGGCTGGACTATTGGTAATAGAATAAAATCATGAGAAATAAAAGGAGCTATAAAAAATGTAATTTTTGATACTTGAGGTTCTTGTACCCTAATCCCCAAATCAGAAGTAGAGAACCTTAAAAAACAATGGCAAAAAAATAAAACAGACCACACAAGAGACAATCAAGATAGTATTAAAAGCTTTTACAACCAATCTTATAATAAATGAAAGGGATTACTAGAAGACACGGAAGTTACTTTGACACTGCAAGAAGCCGGGGATCTTTGTTGAGTTTCATGTACCTATATGTTTGAAGTAATTAAAAATAAAAAAATCAAAACAAAAAAGGTAGGTAGTTGTAGAAGACCCTTAAAAAGTTCTGTTTTAGAATTTAAAAAAACTTTAAAATTTCAAAAGGACTATACTAATTATTTAACTTTAAAAGAAGTTAGTAAAGAATTAGGTTGTAGTATAGATGCTATTTCTGAGAGAATAAAATCATGAGAAATAAAAGGAGTTATAAAAAATGTCATTTCTAATAATTGAAAGTCTTGCACACTAATTCCCAAATCAGAAGTAGAAAAACTTAGAAAGACCGTAAAAACTCAAAAGGACTATACTAATTATTTAATTACAAAAGAAGTTAGTAAAGAAATAGGTTGTGGTACAACGTATATTTATAGTAGAATAAAATCATGAGAAATAAAAGGAGTTATACAAAATGTCATTTCTAATAATTGAAAGTCTTGCACACTAATTCCCAAATCAGAAGTAGAAAAACTTAGAAAGACCGTAAAAATTCAAAAGGACTATACTAATTATTTAACTTTAAAAGAAGTTAGTAAAGAAATAGGTTGTGGTATAACGTATATTTATAGTAGAATAAAATCATGAGAAATAAAAGGAGTTATACAAAATGTCATTTCTAATTCTTGAGGTTCTTGTACCCTAATCCCCCCATTAGAAATAGAGAAGTTAAAAAAACAATGGCAAAAAAGCAAACAAAAACCTATAGAAGACAATCAAAACACTGTCAAACCATTATTAATTGACAATGAGGAACCTAAAAAAGAAGAAGAAGAAATCAGAATACCGAAAGAAGCAACAGAAAACCAAAATAAAATACCAATTAACCAAGTAGATATGGATAAAGAAAGTAAAGAAGAACTAGAAAGTAATATAAAGTTTTTCTTCAAAGAGATCGAAGAGAAGTACCAAAATAACATATTTATACCTAATAGTTTAGAATGAATATTTAATTTACGGAACAGTAGGCTTAAAGGTATGGGAGAGATAGACAATATAATAGACTTAGCAAATGAAAAACAAATAGAAGAAACTAGACAAGTTATTAGACCTTTTACAGACAAAGCTTTGTCTACTTGAATCACTAAATACCTTAAATGGATTAAAAATATAAAGAAGAAAGGTAGGAGTTTTTACATAAAGAGTCTTGTCGACTTTGTGACTTCTAGGAATGGACTGATAAAGTTTTTAAGGGGATCTGAAGGGATAGATAAGATATTTACTCCAGATTTCCAAGATAGAGAACCTTTGTATACATCAGAGCCTCAGATAGCAGGTAAGAAGATAGAGCAAATGCTTTGTGATGTCTTAGAGGGTAAACTAGATGTCGACAACCCAAAAGACGAGTACGAGACATTAATAAAACAGGTTGTCAATAATAAACAGTTCGACAAATTGTTGACAAGAGGACTGTTTTGGAAAAGATATAAAAACATAGACAGACAAAAAGAGTATATCAATAAAGCAGGTAAGAAGTATGCGATTACTGATATAGAGCTAAAGGATACTGTAATAGATGTAAAAGCCACTAGGTCGTACACTATAGAAGAAGTAAAAGCTAAGTATTACGATCAGATGTTGAAATACTTTAATTGCTCTTGAGGTAAGAAGGTAGTGATCGTTTATATTAATATGAGACATCCTTATTGAGTTGATATAATCGAATATGACTTTTGAATTAAGGAGCGTTTACAATATTTTTGGAACTACATTAAGTTTATTTTTTTAAGTTATTTTATTAAGAAGAACTGTAATAAGAATTGTAGGAATTGTAAAAATTACCATTGGTGTAACTCGAAATAGACCACTCCCCTATCGAGTCCCCTGGATAGCAAAAACCTTATTTATCCACGGTTCACCACGGTTGACTTTACGAAAATAGTACTTTTTAGAACTTAGTAGGGGAGTGCTTTTAATAACTAATATAAAATTATGAATGATGAAATTAAGATACCAATAAAACTAGTCAAGCGAGACAAAAATTGACAATTTAAAGACTCTAGGGTTGTCAATGTTGACAAGCGTTGGCTTGATAGAGAAGCCCAAATACAAGGTTTTGTCGAGGAACTAAAAGATATCCAAGATTTGAGCAAATGTGGTTTGGATCTGTCCCCAACAGAGGAAAGCCATGAAGATATTCAAGATCAAGAGGAATCTCTTGATAATACCGAACAAACTAATTCTTTTTTTGATACCCATAAGAAGAGATTAGAAATTATTAGTTGAATAGGAGTATTCGCAGTACTTCTATTGTTACTAATAATACAGAAACCAAGTGAAAGCTCCAAAAGTTCTGCTATGGACTTAGAAGAATGATCTTGAGCAGGTATAAAATTTGACATTTTAAAGCAGGAATTAAACACGCTTGATGATGAGATAATTAAGGAAATAGAACTACAGAAAAAAATTAGAGAGAAGAAAAAGGAATTAAACTTAATCATAGATGATAGCAAGAGAAGAGTCAACGATATTCAAACCAAAAAAAGAGGGGTTGAATCTAAAATTATTCTTTTATGAAATTAATATGAAAACAATTTTGATGTTGATTTGAATACTGATAGCTGTATTGATAATATCATTATTCCCTTTACAGGATAGCCAATGATCTTATAGAGAGCCTCATGATATACAAAGGGCTTTTATAATAAGAGAGACACAAGATCGGTTGGAAGTGTCTAATATGCTTACTATTTTGAATATGGAATGTGGACGTGAAGATTGATTTTGTATGTCTAAAACTAAAGATTGTTGACCTTTCCAAATTAATGTTGTCCATAAAGACTTATATAAAAGATGTCTAGTTAAAATAAAGAAATGAAAGAAAATAGAGCTTTTTAAGGAGCAATTAAAATTTGCCCTAAATTGGTATAGAAACTTAAAAAAGAAATACCCTAAAAAAAACACGAAAGAATTAGCTAAATTATTTTTTAATAGATATAACGGTAGCTCTCGCTATGCAAAAAAAGCAATAAAGCTAAGAGAGATACACAAAAAGAACTTTAAATATCTTTATTACAATAACCAAAAACAAAAATGAATGATTTCGAAATGATAACCTTGCTTTTCTCTTCCCTAGCATCGTTATTTGTCTATGAATGTAAAATAGATAAATCAATAACTTCTATAATTTTTATTTGAATTCTAATAATACTTTATGGTAATATGTCTATATTACCATTTAGCTTAGTAGGTTTGATATTTTTTTATACTTTAATAATTATGAAATGAATTGAGTTTTAGAGTTTACCGATTCTATTATAGAACCTTATGAGGATTATATCGCCTTTGTAAATATAGGAGAAGTAACTTTACAGTTGCCAGAAGAAAATGAATGAGATTTTGTAACCTTAGAAACATTGTTTAAAAAAACAAAGAAAAACGTATTAAATGCTATGGCAGGTGATAAAAAAAAATTTAGAAGAGCTTTGTCTGATAATTTAGATATTAGCTCTGTCTTAGTTGATTGAAATTTATTTATTAACAAAAAAGCATGATATTAAGTGATAGAACCATAAAAAGCCTGATAATCAATAAAGAAATTTGATTATCTTCCCCAAAATTTGATATAGATTTTAAAACACAAATCTGACCGTGTAGCTTAGATTTAAGACTAATGGATATTATAAAAATATACAAGGTAGATAACTATGTAATAGATACTAGAGAAAAGGGAGACTATACGACGAAAACTGCCTATATAGAAAATAAGGGATTTATATTAAAGCCTTGAAGGTTTATATTGGCTTCTACAATAGAAAAAATACGAATACCTGACTTTTTATGTGCTAAGTGTGAGGGAAGATCTTCTTTATGAAGACTAGGGGTTCAAATTCATGCAACTGCTTGATTTATAGATGCTTGATTTAAATGAAATATTACTTTAGAGATTAGCAATATTTGATGTAGACCAGTTAAGATATTTGCTTGAATGAGAATTTGCCAAATAGTATTTTCTTTATTAGATAAGCCATCAGAAGTTCCTTATGGGGATAGGGAGGGAAGTAAATACCAAAACCAAACTTTACCAACTGCTTCAAAGCTATATTTAGACAAAGATTTATAGAAAGTCTTGTAGATAAAAAAAATATATGTTATAATTTAAATACCTTTCGAGGTATTTATTTTTTAACTTATTAACATGGAACAGGTTGACTCAATTACAAATCTCATAAGAGTTTTAAGAAGAACAGATTACGAGCAAGAGCTAAAAAAGGAAGTTATAAGTTTGGCGTGTAAACTTCCATCACATATTAGAAAAACATACATTAATAACGTCATAGGGACTATAGAATTCCAAAATAGGATATATCAATCCCTAGAAAACTTACTAGGTCTAAAACAGCCTAAAAATATACTTTAAAACCAAATTATGAACACAAATACAAATAAATACCCTATAGAACATTTAAGCCCTAGTTCTTTTAGATTGTTTTTAAATAATAGATTCGAGTTCTATAAAGCTTATATAAAAGGCGTGAAAAACTTTAAAACCTCTGAAGCTATGTTTACTTGAACTGTTTATCATAGTATATTAGAGATGTTTTATAACCAAGAAAAAAGGGATAGTGCTTTTTTTGATATGGAAGAAGAACAAATTTTGTCTATAGCAAACGCAATAGAAGAAGAAAGAGAAAACAATATAGATAAAAAAGATGAAAAACGGATAGATAGGGTTGTTGCTAGTGTAAAAAAACTATTAACTTTTTATCAATCAGAGCTTCCAGACTATAAAGAGATATTAGGTATAGAATTGCTATTAAAAAATACCCCCAAGGGTATAACTATACCTTTTAAGGGTTTCGTGGATCTAGTAGTTAAGGAATGAGATGAAATAATTTTAGTAGATCATAAAACAGTATCTAGATTTTCAAATAAAATCTCACCTTGATATATGATACAGGCTAATATGTACTATTTACTATACGTAACAGAATACAAACAAGCACCTAAATATATGTATTTCGATGAAATAAAGAAGTCTAAAAACAGAGACGGATCTCCTCAATTGAGAACTGTAAAATATAAATATAATCAAAAAGATATGGTCTGATTTGCTAGGTTATTAGTATGAACCCTAAGGCAATTAGAGGTCTTTGGAGATAATCAAGATTTTTATTTACCTAACCCTTTTGATATGTTAAATGGAGAGCAATCGTTTCTTGAATATATAGAAATATAAAAAAAGGAGACTATTCCAAGTCTTCCTTTTTTATTTTGTAATTCTTTCTAGAATAGAATTCAGATTTTTTTCATTCGTTATAATAATCAACTGGTCTATAATATCACATTACCCTAGAGTAAACCTCGCATCTTTGCCTTTTAGGTGCTTCTTTACTATTCATCCTTGTTTAGATAAGTAAATAAAATAATAGAATAACAAGCTAGGTCTTTTAATGTATCCCCTACCTTTTCATTTTTTATTTCAGGATTTTTATTAATAAGATTACTGATCCTAGAAACCTTATCTAATAACCTTACCAAGATTCATTTCTCAGTTTTACAGATCCCTAGTTTTTCAGATAATTTAAAGTTACCAAAGACATCTTTACTTCAAGAATAGTCATGAGACTTTCAAGAAACTGTTTTATACATATCCTCTAAGGCTTTTCTAAACTCAATTAGAAATTTCTTTTTTTCCATAAAAAAATATAGGTTATTTTATAAAAGACTTATAAAGTATAACCTATATTTTTTACAAAAGCAAATATTTATTTTTCTAACTTAGTCCCTTGTTTATTTAATAATTTAACCAATCTTCCCATCATTATAGCAACTTCTTTTCTTGAAATTGGTTCATCTGCTCTTTCTCAATTCCGTAATCCTAGATCAAACGCCAATTTATCACTTCATTTTTTTACCATCTCTTTTTTATTAAGATATATTTTAAAGTCCTCTACATTAAAGTTCTTTCAAGGACAACTCTTATAACTAGCAAATTTATTATGTCATTCTATTATTAATTTTCAAAACTGCTTTTGTAACTCTAAACAAATCCCTTTTAAGGACTGTAATTGCTCTTGTGAAGGTTCTTGTATATCTAGGTTACCACAAAGACAAATTCAAACTGATTCAGTATTGATCCTCCGATTACTAGCATGATAACCTATTTCATTTAGGCTTCTTGTATGTAGTATTTTTCAGTTTCTTCATATTATATAATGGTAAGCACAGTAGTTTCCCAAAACATTAGCTTTTTCATGTAGTCGTTTTCGATGAGATACATTACAAGATTTTAATAACAGATCTGCGTTATCTTGAACGACTGCGGCGTGATGGATAACTACGTATTTAATGCTTCTCATTCTTTTTTATTAGATATTAAACTATCTTGAGTCCCTATTTTATTTCAATAGTAGAAAGCTATTACTATATTTACTATAGATACGAATTCACTACCCTTAACGACTCCTGTAAAGGTAAACACCAACAATCACAAAACCAATAAAAGTAAAGACAGTTTCGTAACTGAATACATTACTCCTTTCATAATATAATATTAAAAATTATTTTATAATCAAAATTAAAAGTCCACTCATTACAGCAGTAACTATTATCCAAGCAACCCTTGATATAACCTTCTCTGTTTTTAGGATTCTATCACGCAAACGTCATTCTATTTGTCATATTTGCTCTTTCGTTACGAATTTATCCATAAACATATCAATCTTTTGATTTAGTTTATCAAATTCTATTCTGTGGTTTTCTTTTAATTCCTTTATTTCTTGTGCCACATTAATTTGGTTAGCTTCTAAAACAGCTATTTCACGTTCCTTATAGCATCTTATATGCTCTTTAACATCTCTATTCATAATTCATAAAATTTTTTAAATTTATTTTTATTCTTTTCATAATCATATAGATTCAACAAATTATTAAATATCATTCCATTGTATCTTGTATTAACCGTCCTTTGTCTATAGGTCATACTATATTGGACATATTATCTTTAATCCGAAAGTACTCTAAACCCACATACAAACTAGACGTAAACAAAAACCCTACTAATAAAAATGAACAAAATTCTAATAATATTATAAAATCATGCAAAAATTCATCTTTATTTTTTATATTAGAAACAGTCCTTAAAGACATTCTGGTATAAATTAATATTACAATGCCATAAAATAAAACTACAGTATGTATATAACCAGGAAAAAACTTCATTTTTAAAACTAAAAAAATACTATCGATACTATATATACCGATAGTATTTAATATGTCAAGGGCATAAAATTAAGCTGATATATCTGAATATTTTAAATTAATTTTTTCTCAATCTGTTCAAGAAGCTCCATTGGTAGATACTGGAGTTCCACCTCATCATCAAGTTCATCAACTTCCTCAAGTACTAGTTAAAGTTCAAGAAAAATTATTAGTATAACCAACTAATATAATTGCTCCTCAACTTCCACCTCATCATCAACCACCTCATCATCAAGAAGCCCCTCAATTAGCACCAGTTCATCAATCACCACCATCTCATCAGTCTTCTCAAACGGTAGTTAAGTTTCCAGTTCAAGCGAAAGTATTTGCTAATATAACAATCCCAGCTCATGCTCTTCAAGGTACTCATCATCAACCACCTCATCATCAAGCTACTCAAGTATCGACATAGGATCAATTAGTTCAATTAGCACCCAAAAGTCATCAAGATCCTCAATTAGCCGAGTCTCATGTAGCGGTTCTAGTAGCACCACCACCTCAACCTCATCAGAATATTCATGGCATTCAACACCTAAATAATCAAGAAGCACCGTTGGTTATATCTTGAACAGTACCTCAATCCCCACCTTGAGAAATATTGATAGTTCAAGCGTTTCATCATCTTCATCAATCCGCTATTCAAGTACCTGCTCCACTACCTCATCATCAATATCAATAGGTGCTACCAGTTCATCAAGTGGAATTTCATCATCAATTACCTCAAGTTCCTACATTATTACAACTAGCTTCTATTCAGAGTAGATTAGAAGTGATGTAGCTTTTATCTAAATAAGCACCTGTTAAATCTATATCTCAATCAATAGTACAAGTTCAAGAACATTTTAATCTTAAAACTCCAGTAGTGTCAGTAGTAGATAAAACCGCACCTGCAGATATATTAATAGATGAATAATTATAATCAGTATCCAAACTTAGATTAGTCGTTCAAGAAGTTATATTTAAGACTCCATCACTACCATCTCAAAATAATGCAGGGGTAGAAGAAACAGATGTTAATCAACTTCAATCTCAAGTAAAAGAATTTCCTATAAAGTCAGTTTGTCAAGCTGTTCAAATTGTATGAGAAGAGGTTGAATCAGTCGCTATATCTATATCTCATTTAATTTTTACAAATTCCCTTTCATCTGTAATAGATCAAGAACTAATACTAGCAAGTGGTATATAGTTACTGCTAGGGTAACTTGTATCTGTTTGTATAGTCCCTATTCAAGTTCAATCTGCATTATTTCAAGATCCATCATTTATATTAGCTTGAGTAACTTTTATAAACACTTTCTTAGTTCAAGAGGTATCGATAGTGACAGATGAAGTATTTTCATAGGTTACTAAAAAACTTTCTTCTGGACTAGTATTAGTTCTAGTGACTTCTATTATAGCTTTTCAAGCTGATACAGAGTTTGTCGTAACTTCTAATCAAGTTATTACTCATTCTTTTATTACGGAACTTCAGGGAAAACTAAAATGTTTATCTTGATTAATATTCGTTCCGTTTAGTAGTCATATTATTTCTGTCATATTTGTTAATTAGTTTTATTAAGATTGATACCGCTCTAACTTATGATAACCCGTATTTTCCCATTTTATATAAAAATTAGTTTGTCCTCCAATAGAGATGAAACCATACTTTATTATCTCTAAATCAATTGTTCTATCAAGATTAGGTGTTGCATATACTCTACTAATTAATAGATCTGTATTGTAAGTGCGAATAACATCAAAATCTAAATAAAAATTATATAAATTACCATTTAATCAATTTACTTTTACTAGTTGCGTATTTGTTGCAGAGGATACCGTACTAGTTGCTGTACAATCATTAGCTTTATCTCTATGCCGTTCATGTATTGTTCAATCTGTCCAATCAGAACTTATTGATAATGTTACACTCCTTGTTCAATAAATACTACCATACAATCTTACCCTAGTTCTTGAATGTTCTGCATAGCCTATAGGAATGGCACTACTAACGTAATCAGTCCCATAAGTGGCAGCTATACTACCACTATTAGTCCACATATTGACTCAAGAATAATCTATCTCAATATCACTTGCATTATTAGTAACCGTAATATTACTTCAAGCTTTGATAGTTTTTAATTCTAAATCAGTTCAAGTTTTTTGTTTGAACACATCTCAATCTCAAGTTCATACATTACTAGCAGTATTTACTTCTCAACTAGTCAATCAAGTGGTTGCTATCTCAATATCACTTGCATTATTAGTAACCGTAATATTACTTCAAGCCTTGATAGTTTTATATTCAAAATCAATTCAAGCCTTTTGCTTAAAAACTTCTCAATCGCCAGTACCTACATTTGAACCAGTATTAGCTTCTCATACAGAACTAGCAGCTGATATTTCAATATCACTTGCATTATTAGTAACCGTAATATTAGTTCAAGCTTTGATGGTTTTTAATTCAAGATCAATTCAAGTTTTTTGCTTAAAAACCTCTCAATCTCAAGTTCATACATTACTAGCAGTATTAACTTCTCAACTACCACCTCAAGCTGAAATCCTATCATCTATTTCATCGGCACTTAATAAGTCAGTAGTTCATGTCCCAGAGTCATTCAAAGCTATTCAAGAGTCTTGTATATCTCATCAAGCATCTCTAGTTACAAAATTTCAGTTAGTTCATCATGTTATTATATTCGCTTTATCTGCAATTGTAGCAACTAGATTTTTATCACTAGTAGTATAGTCATTAGTGGTTTTTACGTAAGTTGTACCATCGTCCATATTATCCATATCAAAAGCAGATACATTTTTACTCGTAGGATCATAGACTGATTTATCCATTTTCCCCCCTATTGTAGCAACTAAATTTTTATCACTAGTAGTATAATCGTTAGTAGTTTTTACATAAGTAGATCAATTTTCCATATTATCCATATCATAAACGTCTACCTGTTTATTTGCAGTATCGTAAGTAGTTTTAGTCATTTTTCATGAAATTGTCGCTACACTGCTTTTTTCTGAGTCTGTATAATTATTTTCTGTTTTTACGTAAGTAGATCAATTTGTCATATTATCCATATCAAAAGCAGATACATTTTTACTGGTAGGATCATAGACTGATTTATCCATTTTGTCAGATATAGAAGCTATGGCATTTTTATCAGATGTAGTATAGTCGTTAGTAGTTTTTACGTAAGTTGTACCATCGTCCATATTATCCATATTATAAACATCTACCTCTTTAGAAGATGGATCATAGGTAGATTGCTCCATTTTATCATTATTTAGATTATCGAGATTTGTATTTATTTTTTGTCATCCCTCATATACTGTATCTCAACTTGCAGTATTAGGTCAACTTCCAAAATCTAAAGGTGTAATTGTAGTCATAAGATATTTTTATAATTATTTATTATTGCCACCGAGTATATTTATGATATCAATCACTTATCCAATGAATATAAAACTCACTAGATACAGAAGCTCAAAAATTTGCATAATGTAATATATAAGCGAATGTATTTTTAGCAACACCATGTACAAAACTAACAAAGGCATGGTTAGCATCTATTTTCATCACTTCTATCTCTATTAATACGTCCCATAAACTTCATCATTGGGTAAATAATTTAGTATATGTTTGAGAAGCACCATAAGTTATATCCCTATCAGATAATCTTTCTAGTTTATAATCGTGGTCTGTGCTGTCAGTTCCTCAAGAAGCAAAAGAAAGTCTTAGTTCTGTTATACCATCTCAATAAATTGAAACCCTAGTAGGTACATAACTAGCTAGAGGTATAGCAGATGAAGTATAACTGGTAGAGTGATAAGTTCTTGAAACAGATCCAGTAGAACTCCAACGAGAAGCGGAACTGCCTAGTCTTTGATCTATTCAATATAAATGAGATGTTAATTGGTCGGTTCAATCTACCTCTGTCGGAGTAGAAGCTGGTGTATAATTTGTTGGAGACCAAGTTATATTTAATTTATCTCAATCTATTTCATCAGTTCATCAATCTATATGAGAGCTACTATGAGTAGTAGGAGTTCTAGAATCTGATAATCTGGAATCATTTCATTGACAGATAGTTCAGGAACTAGTTCAGAAGTTTTTATTAAAAGCTGTATTAGGGGTAACTGCTTGTATAGTTTTAGAATTAACTCAATCAAATACTGCTATATCGTTATTGGCGTTTGTAGTAGGTCAAAGAATATCTCATGCTCAAGTAGTAGAAATTTCAATATCACTTGCATTATTAGTGATAGTAATATTACTTCAAGCTTTTATTGTTTTTAGTTCAAGATCAATTCAAGTTTTTTGTTTAAAAACTTCTCAATCTCAAGTTCATATATTACTAGCTGTATTGCTTTCTCATACAGATCAAGTCGCAGATATTTCAATATCACTTGCATTATTAGTGATAGTAATATTACTTCAAGCTTTAATTGTTTTTAGTTCAAGATCCACTCAAGTTTTTTGTTTAAAAACCTCTCAATCTCAAGTTCATACATTACTAGCTGTATTATCTTCTCAACCTGCACTAGCAGATATCCTCGAGTCTATTTCATTAGAACTTAATAATTGAATGTTTGAACTGCCTGAATCATTAATAGAGTATAAAGAGTCCTGAATATCTCCACCACTTCAAATAGATACCAAATTTCACGAAATACCACCACTTATTTTATTTGCCTTATTATCTATGGTATCCACTAGGTTTTTATCTGTATCAGTATAATTATTAGCTGTTTTTACATAACTAACTCAATTATCCATATTATCCATATTGAAACAGTCAACAGATTTATTTCATGGATCATATACTAACTTTTCCATTTTGTCATCATTGATAGCTTCAAAGTTATCATTAATTTTTTGTCATCAATCTCTTAATGGATCTCAAGTATTGGTATCTGGTCAGGTTCAAAGGTCTAAGTATTTTATTGTACTCATAGTTTAATTAAAATTCTAATTTCTTAATTCTATCCAAAGCATCCGATATTATATTTTGTGTATCTACTCTTTTTACGACTGTTTCTGCTATCTCTATATCGTTTATAATTTTTTGTTGGTCTTCTATAGTAATTTTTTGCTTTAATACAAATGTTTCTGTTTCAGTATTTAGATAATCATTAACTTCTTCTATTCTCAAAGCCACTTTATCTCAAATATCTATATTTTGTATATTAGGATCTGTATAGTCTAATTTTAGATTTATAGTTTTTTGTGGATTTTTATATATATCTATATAAGCATCTGTGTTCGCTTGTAATCAAGTGGTTCTAAATCTTTTACCTTCTTGTAATAATCAATATTCTAATTGAGAAGCTGTATCTTGTGATATATCGGTATAGTAATCATCTTTTCAAAAAACATAATTAGTAATAGATCAAAAGTTATTATTAGATATATCGATAATATTATTACTTTCAGGAGCTTTTTGATTATATACTAATTCAATATAATTAGTTCCGCTTGTTTTGTCAAGTCATAGTATTTCATCGGCAACTAAAACTCAATTATTATTAACTTTCCAATAATAAGAAATTCATCAAAACAACTCCTCAAAAACTCAATAAACCGAGTCTCAAGGTTCACTTTGTAAATCAGTGGTGTTTGCTCCTAAACTACCTATTTCTAAACTCCAAGATTCAAGAAAATCTCATAAAGAAGATGTTCAAGAATTGATGGTAGCTAATATATTATTAGCGATTGTTTCTATCGCAGTACTGGAATAATTAAGTGTGATTGTGGTTTTTCTCTTAAAATAAGCCTTATAGCAACGACCTATAATTCTTATTGCGTTCTGGTTAGGTATTAATTCGTGGATATATCAACTGAACAATATAGTATCTTCTCATTCTTCTGTTTCAACTAATTCGATCCTCCTGTATTCCTTTAATCAAGAGTAATTCTCATAGTTTATAGAGCCAAAATTATAAGTTTCAGTAGAAGTAAAAGAACTAGTACTCCATCTAATAAAAGAATCTGGATCACTATATCAACTTAGATATCAGTTATAATAAGAATTGTCATTATTATAATATAGTGTATCATTATTGGCTAAAATTGTATTAGAATAGACACTAGAATTATCTAAGTAAATCTTAGTGCTATCAAATAAGGCACTTGCTCATCAACTCGCTGTTTCTTGCCGATTATCATTAACATATTTGCTATAAGGTATATCGACTGTTAAAACAGAGAAATTTACTAAATCCTTCTGTATTTCTGCAAAACTTATTTCGGAACTTTGAAATATACAAGAAGAATTAAAATGTCATCAATATACCTTTACTATAAATTCACTCATTAGAAGTATTGATATCTATATAAAATATCTATAGTAACTGTTCAAGATGAGTCATAATCATCTCATAAAAGTACTAAAGTATTTGCTCAAGGATCTAAGTATACAAAATTACTTCAACTAGTCCTATAAGACATTACATTTATTCATTCATCAGTTACTATAAAAGGTCTTTCTCTGTTATCTATTATTAGATTTGTGGTAGTTTTAGTTACTCAAAAGAATCTTCAATTAACAGTATTTAATACTTTAGGATTAGTAATAGAACCAACTACATTTATTAAACAAGGACTTTTAAAATTTCAAGAATTAGTTATTTCTATCTCTCATATTAAATCATTTAGAATAGTGCCTAATCTAGTACCTAAAGTTGTTCATCAAAAATAGCCTTGTAATCCATTAGAATATAATAGAGCTTGTCATGAATAACTTGATTCTTCTGAATATAATTCAAACTTAAAATCTATTACATCATCTGATCTGGTATCTACTTGTAAAGGAGTATAAACCTTAGCCATACATCTAACATCTCTACCACCTTCATCTGTCCAAAGTAACTCATAAAATCATCTATTGTCTAAAGTTGGTGTACCTTCTGGCTTTATTAGATTAGATAATTCGATATACGCCGTTTGTCTTTCTGCTTGAGTATCTCAAAATATACTTCAATTAAATGTAAATAATCTTCAAGAAGCTACAGTATTTCCAATATAAGATCAATGGTAGTTAACCCTATCTGAAACGTTGCTTTTTAGTGTTGCGTTATATACAACAGTTGTGGCTGTGAGCTGAACAGTAACACTATCACTAGATAAATACGTTCAATTGTAGCTCCAATTTTGTGTTCTCATTATATAATATTAGTAATAGATCTATTAAAACCTTCCATATCAGCTATATTATTGATATTGTTATTTAATGAAACATTTTTTGTACTATTATTGAAATTAGATATAGAACCTTGTCATGATTTTAGTGCTTGTTCCCTTGTTTTAGCTCATAGCTTTTGTAACTTAGTACCTAAACTTTCTACTAGATCTTGTTGAAATTTTATCTTTTCCTTAAATTCTTCTAAATATTTATTATCTAATTCTGATTTAGCATTTATATAATTCTCGTACAATTCTTTTTGCTTGTCTAAATTGTTTTTTGAAAGTTCTATCTCTAGTTGTAGCTTAGTATTCTTGTTATTTAGATCTCTAGCGTATTCTTGATTGTTAAAATCCGTTAGCTCATCTAAGTTTACTTGTTCTCATTTTAAGGCTTTTCTTTGTATATTTAAACGCTCTCTCAAAGTTTGTTCCCTTTTAGCAAATTCTTCTTCTTTTTTACTGGCTTCTTCTTCCAATATTCTTGCTTTTTCTTTTTGTTCTAGTTCTATCTTTCTACTTTGGGTTAGTTCTCAATAAGATCTAGCATTTTTTATAATAGCATTATCAACCTTTGCCTTTATCCTTTCCCCTTCTTGATCTAATCATATTTGCTTCTTTGAGAGTTCTTGTATTTCCTCAAAGGTTTGTATAGCACTAGAAAGATCATCAGCTGAAATACCTTTAATACTAGATCATTTTAGTTTTTTTAAGGTTTCTATATCAATGGATCTAGCGAGTTTTATATCTACTCATTTGTTTTGTAATTCATTTAATTGAGCTTCTAGTTCTATCTTTCTTTTTGCTATTTCTTCTTTTTCTTTTTCTATTTCTAAAAACCTACCTGCTAATCTATCAGAAGTTTCGGCTTCTATATCTTTTTTAGCTTGTCTTTGTCATTCTCTAAAATCATCTATTTCTTTGTTTAATTCTTTTAAAGAATTTTTATTAGCTCTTACTCATTTTTGTAATGTAGCTTGAAAGTCCTTACTGGCTTGAGTAGCCTTTTCAAGTGCTTTGGTTTCCTTATCAATAGCCTTTTTGGTTTCGTCTACATATTTAGAGGCTGTTTTGTATACATCTTTAAATATTTTTTTCTTGTTTTCTAGTCTTTGTTGTTCCTTTTTAGCATCTTCTTCGATAGCTTTTTCTAGTTCTTTTTCTAATTTCAAGAAAAGCTTTTGTGCTTCTATTTTTGTTTTTTGTCTTTCTTCTTCCCTTTTTTTTAGTTTTTTATATTTTTTTTCTTCTATTTTTAATTGTTCATCATTTAGATCTTTTAAAATTTCAAAGGTGTCTTTGCTTAATTTGCTTACATCTTTATCATATCTAGCGTAAGCCTCTTCTCTTGCTTGTAGTTTTTGATAATAAGTTTTATCACTTTTGTCTATTGTTGATAACTCTCTTGCCAATTTTTCTTTTAGATTTTTGGTTATGAATTTTAATTGCTTTTCATCTAACTTTTTAAAGTTTTCCCTTTGTTTCTCGTAAGACTTCCTTTGTTTTTCAAGATTACTTAACCTTAGATCTGTCTTTTTTTCTTCTGCTTCATCGATTATATTTAATACCTTTTTATTAAGCTCTTTTTCGTTTTTTATAGTTTCCTCTGCTTGTTTTATTTTTAATAAAGCCTCTTTATCAATAGCTTCTTCTTTAGCTTTTAGTTCTTCCTCTATTAATTTTTTTGCTGATGTTCAACCTCCAGCTCATCCTCAACCGACTTCTCATCATCCTTTGTTTCACCAACTTCTTTTACCTGCTTCAGTTTTTCATTTTATTTCATCTATAATACCTTGTATAGTGTCATTCTTAGCTAATCTATCAACATCTGATATCTCTTTTCTTATTGCTTCTAACTGTGCTTTTTCTTTTCAATAAACTTCATTGTTTTTTCTTAATAAAGCATCTTTAGAGTTTATGATGTTATTAGTTTCCTTATCTACTGCTTCAAAAGATGTAACCGCATTTTCTGTTAATGATTTTATATCATCTCATAATCAAGTAAAAACATCTGAAAATCCTTTTTGTTCATCTAATCATTGAGTTAGATTACCTAATATACTCCCAAATCTTCAGGTTATAGGGGTATAATCAAAATATTCTGGTATAAAGGTTTCTAGTGTTGGTGCTTTAAAATTAGTTCAAGCTACTTGATTTATACCTTGTACCAGCTTCTTAACTGGGTTAGCAAAGCTTTCTAATACCCTAACATATTTTCTTAAAGCCCATAAAGCACCATTAGCTAGTGCTAATCATAAATTCTTTCAGGCATCAAAAAATAAGCCAACTCAATCACTAAATATAGTTCAAGCATTTTGAAAAGTATTCGCTATTATCTTTACAAAATTACCCATACCAGTGGCAACGTAATCTACAAACCCACCTATCGCCTTTGCTCATATATGGAATACCCCCACCAGTATAGTAGCAAATATATTTAAGGTGTTTTTAACGTTTCCTATAGTTCAAGCCCATTCAACCGCAAAGTCTTTTAAATATTTCTTTACGTCTATATACATACTAAATACAGATATAGCCATTCAAGCTACTAGATCAACAAAAACCTTAGTGGTTTTAACTACTGTCGGCAAAAACCCTCTTCAAATAGCTTCCTGTAATCTCTGCCATCTATTTCTTTGTAGTTTTAATTTTGATTCAGTAGTATTAAATCTTTTTTCTGCTTCTTTTTGTAATGCATTATTATCTTTAAAGGCTTTATTAGCTCTTTCGATTTGTGTTCTTAATATATCTCCTGCTCAAGCCGCTTTTTGTAAGGCTTCTGTTAATCTTACATTTTTAGATATTAAATCCTCTATTACTATAGTTCATTCTTTCCCATATTCTCATACTCATTCTATAAATCTTGTAAAAGCTTCTGCGGCGTTTGTTTCCCACGCCTCTACGAACTGTTCAGAGGTCATATTAGCTACCTCTGCTATTTGTTCAAGGTTTTCTCATCAAGTTAAAACTTCTTTATTAATAACCTTGAAAGTTTTTCTAATAGCTGTACCTCAAGCCTCCGCCTCAACTCATAAAGAACTAAAAGCTGTTGCTATTCATAAAATATCTTGTGTTGATACTCCTGCTATTTGTGATATAGCCGAGGTTCTATTGGCAAACTCTAGTATCTTAGATTCTGTAGTCGCCGAATTATTTCATAAGTCAATTAAAGCCGCACCTAAGCGATCAAATTGATTTTTGGGTAGTTGTGTTACATTAGCTAATTTTGCGAATCATTCTGCGGCTTCTTCAGTAGTTAATCTAGTACTAGCACCTACTTGTGCGATAACTCTAGTAAATTCTTTTAGATTTTCTATAGGAATATTTAATTGTCATCCCACTTCTGCGATACCTGCAATCTCTTCAAAAGTTAAAGGTATTTCTTTTGTAAGATCCTTTAGTTGTGATTTTAGTATTCCTAATTGTTCATTTGTAGCGTTTACTGTTTTCTCTACTCAAGCAAACGCCGACTCAAAAGATATAGCGGTAGTAATAGTTCAAGTAAAGAATTCTTTTATTTTTTGTAATCAAGTTGCAACTGCCACGAATGCCACGAATCTTTTTGTTGCCAGTCAAAGAGAACGTGAGAATTCTCTAATATTTACCTCTACTCATCAAAATAACTTACCTAAAACTGAAAGATCCTTTTTTCATGTCCTTAAAAAATTTCTAAGCTCTCTTTTTGCTTTGGTAAGATCTTGCTTCAATAGGTTTATATCTGCCTTTATTTGTAGTTTTTTATCTTCTGATAATGTTTTGTCTTTTAACAATTTCTTAGCTCGTTTTATTTTATCTTCTACATCTACTATATTTAATGATAACTTAATAGCTTGTGGGTCTTTTATCCTAGAAGTAAAACCCTCTATATCATCAGTGATTCTTTTTAAATCATCACTAGCTTTTTTGGTATCAAATCTAACCTTACTAGGTTCTCAAATTTTAGATTTTAATTTGCTTACCTGTTCCTCTAATTTTTCAAATTTTAGATTTAACTCTTCTGCTCCTCTATTTCTACCTAATCTAAGTAAGGTAGATTCTAGTTTACTAACTTCTTTATTGATTTTCTTAAACTGATCTTTTCCTAAAGTAACCCCTAAAGAGTTCAGTTTCTTAAAGGTTCATATTAGTTTCTCTAGTTTCTTTTTAAAAACTGATATTTGTTTATCTGCCTGATCTATTGAGTTGTTGAAGCTTTGGGTTTCAACCTCAAGTTTTATCTCAATCTTTTCCTCCTGCATTTTTCTTATGATAATTGCTAAGTTTACTTACAATATCATTTATAGAGGTTTTGTCAATAGACTTGATCTTTTCTTTGTTTATCATATCAAGATTTCTAGCCTTTCAATCTTTGGTTTCTAAATTTGCATTATATATCAATCATTTCATATAGATTTCTAACATACAAAAAGTATAGTTATTTAAAATATATAAAGGTTCTGCATTGATTTTTCAAGCAATATGACAAATATAAGATGATAATTCTATGGCTTCTAACTTCTTCCCTTCCTTATTATCTCAATCTCACCCAAAAACTCATTTAAAGTGCGTTTTTAGAAGAGTTTTATATATCTTGGTATGATTAGTCCTAATCAATGTTTTAGGCGGCTTATTCGTTGAATTAGAGTATATAAAATTTTCCAACCATTCTAATAAATTAAAATCTTCTTTTTCTAGCAAAATTAAAAACTCTATCACCTCGCAAACTGTGGCTTCTTTATATTTTACTAGAAACTTTTTAGATTTTAAGGATAATGTCAAACTATAGTCTTTTCTTATAAATCTTTCCATATAATAAAAATTAAGGATAATACCTAGATATTATCCTTAATTCAATTTATAGTCAAATTCCTATAGATCATCTGTATAATAAATAACCGATCAGTTATTATTACATAAGATGTTTAAAGGAGAGTTAGGAAGATCACTTGCTCTATTTACATCTAAGAATCAAGTTATCAATTCTCATTCAAATCAACAATCTATAAAGTAATATACCTTTACCTTGCTAGTTGCACTATCTATAGAAGTAATTCTTACCACTAGTCTTGGTATTTCTCTAGATTTTACATTTACTCCGATGTAAGATGAAGCAGTTGGAACATAATCATAATCTGCATCTAATACTCAAGCCTGTGCGGTTATAGGAACGATATAAGTATATCCTAATTCTCCATTTACTCAATTACCTACATAAGTAGCGTAATCAGTTCAAGAAACAAGAGCTACTGTATCGGCATCTATTACTATATTTGTTACTATAGTATCTGCTCCATTTTTATTTAATAGTTTTATTGGCTGTCATACTGTCCATCCAGTTCAAAGAGCCTCTCAAGTAACATTTACAGTTCATCAAGCTACTTGTAGAATATTTTTACCTGTTAGCTTATTTATTGCATCTAATTCTAGTACTTCATACCGAGTTCATGAGATAGTCATCTCTGGTTTAGTGCTTGAATATATTACTCAATTATCATCTGCCTCTATCTTTACAACATTAGCTCAATAATTTTCACTTACCTGTAAATCTATAATAGAAGCCAATCTCTCATAAGAAAGAGCGTCTAATTCAGATCTAACAGTATCTGCATTAGTCATGTCATCTGCTAAAGTGGTTATGGAAGAAGAATAACTTGCTACTTCTATAATTCAAGGATTGACACTCAATGCTTTTGAATTTGTTGCTGTCATTTTTAATTATTTAATAAATATTATTAATTACAACTTACTTTTCTAATTGGACTAAGACTAGAAAATAAGAGGTACTAAGTAACTATATTAAAACTAACTATTAGCTTTTCTTTTAATTGTTTTTGTATATAAGAGTTTGGTAGCTCGTAAATCTGTCACTTCTTATACAATATAGATCAAATTCTAGTATTGTTCTTAAACATTACCTTAGATCTTTGTGTATTCTTTCTTGCCATCTTAATTTAAATAATATATATAATAATTCTTATCTATTAATGGACGATTTAAGGTGTCATAAGTATTAGCCACACTACCAGTAGAAAGTATTTTTATGACGTTGAATTCTCACCTAGCCTCTATCGTTAAAATATCGTTCAATGTATTACTTATCTCGTCAAGATCAGCATAAGTAATTCAAGTCTCATGTCAAATTATTTTTACTGACACTATGTCATAACTATACACCTCTCTTATTTTTTGCCATTCACGCTCCATTACTATAAACACCCCTGATTGTTGTTCTGTAGGATATCAATAGTAAATTCTATTTCAAACCAAATCAGTTAATGTTGTCTTTGTATTTAAGTAGGTTATCAATGTACCTATATTTAAATAATTCATTTTTTTATTATATTATAGACATTATTAATGTTTTCCTTTACGGTTTTTCAATAAGTGTTACTTCAAATTCATTTATAGAAAACAGTGCTATCATCGGTAGGCGGTCATTTATGGTACTTAAAAGGTTTTGTTTGTCATTTATATCATTCTTCTAGTGTTTTAGCATAATCAACATCATTGCTAAGTGTACCTATTAATTTTCAATCCCTATATTCTATAGATTCTATCTTATGTTTTTTTATAAAGGTATGAGTATCTGTTGGAGATAGTTTTTCCGCTGTTTGCTTTAATAATAACAAAGCCTCTATGGTTCTGTCTTCTAAATTATCCCTAACTATTTTTTTATATTTACTAAGCATCCTTTTCAAAAATTAATTCTAATTCTATAGAATCGTTAGTATTCCCACTCATCCTATTCATTCTAACTGATTGTATTTTGTATACTCATCAATTACTTAGGTCTGGATCGGATAATACAAATCTCATTCATTTAGTCACTAATGTTTTTTCTGGTTGTATTAAGGCAGTAATCCTTTCTTGTTGTTGTTCATCAAATCAACTTCTATCCCAATATAACTCTTGATATCAAGTGATCTTTTTATGGTAGAAGTGACAAGGGATACCTGCATATACATCTACATATGTTTTTTGCTCCACCCCTGCTACTACCGTTATTGTTTTATTTTGTATAGTACAAGAATGGTCTAAATAATCTAATAAAGCCATATTAAGTCTTTTGTCTGTAAAATATATTCCTATAAGGTTCTAAGTATATTTTAGCTTTATCTGGTATCGTTTTTAAGACGTTCCTAGTTCATGAGGTATATTTTATCCTTCTATCACCAGCGACCTCTTCAGTGACCTCTCAGTAGGTACTAGATACAGTATCTCAAGATTCAAATATTTGCTCGCACACATAGACGGTAGCAATTTTTATATCATTTGGGATAACCTCAATATTTCAATCCTCATCTTGAGTGGGGAAGATAAAACTCTGGGATTCACTATATTTAGTTCAGTAATGTAGTATATAGTCATCTATCGCAAATTGTGCCTCATAAATTAGTCTTTTTATTTGGTTATCCGTAAGGGAAGCTATTCAAGTTTTATTAGTGGAGTCCTTGAGATCCTGTATAGTTATATATATAGGATCTTCTATGAATAGATTATTCATTTTTCAAATTTTTTAATATAGCCTTAAGTTCTGTTATTTTATTTTCTATTCTAATGCTTATAGAATTAGGTTCTTTAAGTAACCCTTGTAAGGTAGCGATCTTATGTTCTATCTTATCTATAGTGTTATTATACATAATTAAAATTTATTAACAATAAAACTTTTAGTCTCTCAAGAGACATTTTTAACTGTCCAGGTCTTCGTCCCTATTCAAAATCAACTAGTGGTAGCTTCAAAACTTCAAGTAGCAATTCAATCATTGAAAGTAGCCGTTCTACCTAGTACTCAATCGTAATTAAATACCAAAGATGAAGTTTGAGGATTTGAACTTGCACTTGTTGTTTTTAGTGAAACTGCAATGTCAATATCATCTGCTACACTCCAAGCATCGTTCCATATTGTATCGCTAATAGCGTTAAATTGTGTTCAAGTTTGCTGGTTGGCTGTTACGGTTACGGCTTCTGAAATCGCTGCGTTTTGTTCATTTATATTTGCAACTGTCCAAGTCTCCGCACCGCTTGCCCCTGTGTTGTAGCACCAAATCCCCTCTGTCTCTCCTGTTATTGCGTTGCTATTTGAAGCGATATTTCTCCAAGCTACGGCGGTTGTGTCGTAAATTTGGAAAGTTACTTTGTCATCAAATGAAACTGAATAAAAAGCACTTTGCCCTGCTGTTGACTCTGTTACTGTTCCTGAATTTAAATCATCCCAGGCAGTAGTGTTAAATTGTCCTGTTGTGCTTGTTACTGCTGTGTAAGTTTGATTTTCTGGTGATGAACCTGCTCCGTAAGCTGATGTGGGGGGGGTGAAATTAGACGTCCATCTAGCAGTCTTAGAAATGCGTATTTCATCCAGATAACCATTATATGCACCAACATCAGATGCTGTCTTGTAGAATCGTCCTATTGTAAGCCCGTGGTTACCATCGTTAATTGTTACGTTTCCACTACTCCAATTAGTAATTTGACCATCTATAAATATTCCTAAATCAGATACTCCTGTTCCTTTTCTTACTATTGCAACGTGAGCCCATGTATTAACAGATAAATTAGTGTCTGAGGTTGCTATTGTTGACCCTGTTCTATCCATTGTTAAACCAACAGTCCCAGAACTATTCGCATAAATAATCCAATTGCCATCATCATTGTCAGATGTTGACAAAAATCCGTTCAGTGAATTTAATGCTGAAGGTCTTACCCAGAAATCAATAGTAAAATTACCAGTTCCAAAATCAAAATCAGTTGAGTTAGGAGCTGTTAAATAATCCCCAGTCCCGTCAAAATACATTGAAGTTGTACCTAATTGTTGTTGTGCAGTTGTGTGAATCGCACCGCTTCTTGTAATTGTGTGAGTTTCACTTTTACCAACCGAAGTATCAATAAAATTTGTATCTCCATCAAAAGTATTCGATTGAATTAAAAGCACTGTATCGCTATCATTTCCAATCCTAACACCATCACTTGTTAATTTAATCACATCATCAACCATATTTGCCCCTCGTATCCAGTCAACATCATACTCGCCTGTTGCCAAGGTTGCAGTAGTTCCGTCATTGATTGAAAAAGCTACTTCATCAGTTGCTTCTCCGTCGTCTGTGATTGTGTTGATTGTGTAAATATTTGTGTCGCCGTTGAGTTGGAAGTTTACGTTTTCAATTACACGTGGTTCGTCGTTTCCTGTTCCGATGGTGATTGGTGCTGTTGATGTGTATGCTTCTGTTGGTTTCCCAACAACTGAAAAATCAATTGCTTCGCCTTTTTGGATGCGTAGATTAGCAATTTTCCCATCAAGATAATAATATGCATTAGAATACATCCTACCAATATTTATATTGCCAAAATCTAATGTGCCACTATCACTCCAGTCTGAACCAAGTTGAGAACCATCTAAATATGCCT
>Ga0272440_1000202_pt1 | contig 49636 bp, 41 predicted proteins | sample SSMMMBAug17_FD_192440 | JGI IMG/M metagenome (GOLD analysis project Ga0272440, IMG submission 192440) | Marine sediment archaeal communities from Little Sippewissett salt marsh, Falmouth, MA, United States - SSM-MMB-Aug17 | ecosystem: Environmental > Aquatic > Marine > Wetlands > Sediment ...
GTGTCGTCCCAAAGGGACTTGAAGTGTTTAATTAAAGAATGTTCCCTGTTATAAGACATTATAAGTCCCTTTAGGGACGACACATAAATAGCCTGGAGCTTCAGCTCCAGGCGAACGAGCTTTGAATGGCGGATTTACTTTTATCTACCCGAAAATTTATGACCGCTTACTTACCCGAAAATTTATGATCGCTTACTTAAACGAAAAAGCAAATCCTATTGCGACAATCTGTGCAGTAACAATTGAACCTATATTTGAAAGTGTGACTAATCGCCATGAATTTAAAAATTTTTTTGATCGATTTTTGTTGATGTATTTTTCCCACCCATTATCATCTTCTAATTTTCCAAGAATATATCTCGCAATATCAGCGATCCTATAATCATTTTGAACCCAACTTAAAGCTAAAAACATAGATAAAATAGAATAAAGAAACACAACAATTGATAATTTTTCTAACAGAGCTAAAAGAACTTCTGCAAGTGTTAATGAAAAAAAAATAGTAATTGCTGGCGAAGTTTTATTATCAGACATTATGGAATAATAGCAAGCAGAGTGAAATCAAAATATAAAAAATGAACGAACAATTTACTTGGCATTTTAGAAGGTACGAATAGAAGCCCAAATTGGCAACAAAGACAAAAACAGTATCGAGGTAGAGATCCTCTTATCTGCAAAACGTGTAAAAGACCTATGAGTTTTGTGAAATCCTGTACCCCAATAAATAAACTTTCTCATGTAAAAGCATCTTTTCAAAGAACCTTTGGCTGACGAATCAGTAATCAAACACAAATTTAAAAATTCATAAATTCAGCTGGATTGGTGCGTCCAACGATAAAAAAAATGAATATTATATCGCCAAAAATCTTCCTATTTTAGAAACTGATTACAAATATGCACAGCTGGGCGTCTATATTTTCAATGAGCATTAACAATTTGCCAATCACTGTGTGTTTGCCTCAAATTCTATGAGCTTTGGCCAAGAATGAAATACAATATTATTGATGATTCATTGCAATTTGAATAATTTGCTCAACCTGAGTATATTGTTGAAAATGATCTGCCAGTCCCTCGTAATTACGTTCTTTTAGAACCCAATAATCCAGATGCTCAATATTCGTGTTTAACTGAATATGATTTTTTTTTGCAATCTTATTCAACAATTTTTTTCGAAAAGAACCAGAATCAAAAAGACCATGTAAATACGTTCCAAATACATTGCCATCTTTTGAAATTGCGCCGTCGCAATGGGTGTCAAACTCAATAAATGGAATTGTTTGATCCCCTGTTTGCGTTCTTCCCATATGAATTTCATAGCCTGCAACATGTGTTTGAAACAGGTTTTCTTTTCCAAAAGATTTTTTGACAATTTTTGTTGTTTCAATCGTGGTTTGAATATCCAGCAATCCCAGCCCCAATATTTCTTTTTGACAGCCTTCAATTCCTTCTGGATCGTTAATGGTCTTACCAATCATTTGATACCCACCGCACAAGCCAATAATAAAGCCTCTATCTTTTTTCATAAAGGCACGAAGCGCATCCGGCCACCCTTTTTGGTTTAATTTTTTCATGTCATCAATTACATTTTTGCTTCCAGGAATGATCAAAGCATCATGTTCCATTAGACGATTCGGAGATTTCAGCCAGTTAATGGATACTTCAGGTTCACTGGCAAGGGCTTCAAGATCAGTAAAGTTAGATACATGATCAAGATGAATCACTGCAATTTGTATTAAATTTTTGGAATGTTTTGATGAGGCATCCAAAGACATACTGTCTTCCATATCAATATGGATATGGTTAAAATAAGGAACCAATCCAAAAACCGGTTTTCCTGTATAAGATTCAATAAAACTGATCCCATCCTGAAATAACATGGGATTTCCGCGAAATTTATTAATGATGAAGCCTGCAACGAGATTTTTCTCCTGTTCTGAAATCAGTTCCATTGATCCAATAATTTGAGCAAATACACCGCCTCTGTCAATATCAGCGACAATAATAACAGGTGCATTGATTTGAAGAGCCATTTCAAAATTTACAATATCGTGTTGTCTAAGATTAACCTCACAGCATGAGCCGGCACCTTCAAGGACAATCCATTGATATTGATCTGAAAGTTTTTGGTAACTATTAATAACCTGTTTTTTTAATATATTTTTATAATTATAATAGTCAGAAGCAGACATATTTTTGTGGACTTTGCCACAAATGATAACCTGTGAGCCCATAGGACCAGTCGGTTTAAGTAAGACTGGATTCATATGAACTGATGGCAAAATTCCCGCAGCTTCCGCTTGAGTAGCTTGAGCACGCCCAATTTCAGCCCCTTCAATGGTCACATAAGAATTATTTGACATATTTTGGGCTTTGAATGGTGTCACAAGGTATCCACGTCTTTTTAATATGCGACAAAATGCAGTTGCAAGGATACTTTTTCCAACATCAGAGCCTGTACCCAGGAACATAATTTTATTTGTTTTTTGTGCTTTCATGAACAAATGAGTCCTTTCTAGGGCGTATGTACAAGTTGGGTGAATATGTTTGCCTTAGACCAAAACCGAATCGGCCTATAGCCGCCTATAGCCGCTTATGGCCCATTCGTCTTACCAGCATACAGGTAATCGAACAATTTGTTTGGCTTTATTTCGAAAGAGTACATACCCATTTTTTTTTCCAAATAAATACAGATCTCTGGTAATTTGAACATCCTTTTTACAATACTCAATTATTTGATCAATCTTGCCTTCTTTCCACCACAGTAATGCTTGTAAGCCATTGGCGCTTTTTGGTTCACCCAGTGTAGTTTCACCCAGATGACCTAATGAAAGCCGGTATCCCAGACGATGATGAACATGCTCCAATAAATCCAATGTCGTAAATTGAGAATAATCGGTTTGAATGTATCCAGATAATACCCTGTAATCAAATCGTTTGATATTAAATCCGATAATTAAGTCCATCTGACGCATTATTTCAATTAAGTTCTTAATTTGGTTATCCAGATATGTTTCATAGGTATCACTTTTCGAATTATATAAAATTGCGCAACTGATTCCCATTTTATTTGCCAGATGCCACCCGCCAACTTCTTGTGCAGAACGTTTCGTTTCAATATCTAAAACCCCATAAAACTGTAAGGCAGTTATTTTTTTGGATGAGCCTGTCACTTTGCAAGGCGCTTGAACATTTTCTTCAATTCTATGAGTTTCATTTTCAGGAAATTCCTTTTCAGGAGATTCCTTCTGTGATTCTATGATTTTATTAACGCGTTCAGTGGCATCATCCATTTCTTTGGTTGCTGGTGGATGCATTGATTGAATTGCTTCAAGCAAAAAGATGGCACTGCGTTTATCAATCGGACGATTGCCAGACCCACATTTGGGAGAATGCACACAACGAGGGCAGCCATTTTCACATTCACATGATTTTATAATTTCTAAAGTTTGTAACAATAAATTTTCTATTTTTTGAAAGGCCTGATTTGTCAGTCCCGCACCACCAGGCGTACTGTCATAGATAAATACAGATGCGTGATTGAGTTGAGAATGAAATGTTGTAGAAATACCGCCTAGATCGTTTCGGTCCGAAAGAACCATTAATGGAAATATGCCAATCATGGCATGTTCAATGGCATGAATTCCCCCCATAAAATGATAATATTCTTGTTCGGCTTTTTTTTGGACAGATTTCGGAATTTGAAACCAGATCCCTTCAGTTTCAAAAATATATGGTGGCAGATCCAATGGAACCATGTGAAGCATACGTCGTGTGTGAATATCCCATTTTTCATATCCAGTCACTTGGTCAGTGACTTTTAGACGCCCCAGACTGACAATAGTTCCCCAAACAGTTGTCATCCCATCAACACGAATAATATCTGTTGTTTTATTTCCGCGATATCGGGTGTAATAGCCTGCACGAACAGGAGATACATAAACAGACTGAGCAGGAATATCCAAATGATCCACCCGATATGTCTGACCAGAATGTAAATATATTGCGCCTGGATGGGTTTCCTTTAATGCGCGGTAACCATCAATTTCTCCGCGGCTTTTTTTATCATGTGACGAATAAATAATAAATCGACTGCCAATGCCTCTTAAATTGATATCTCTTTGGGGCCTTTTTCTTCCAGAAAAATATGTTTTTCCATCCTCACTCAGCAACAATCTGCCAGATGCCAGCAGTTTTTTGATAACTGGAATCAAAGGTGTTTCACTGGCATAAGGTTCATCCACATGAAGTGCCAGTTCTGATGCGGCACAAATGAGATGTTGATCACAAATATCTGGATTGTAAGGATTAATGACTGCGGCTTCCGGCTCTGCTTTTAAAAATTGTTGGGGGTGACGCATAAAATATTGGTCTAAAGCATCCTGACCGGCAATTAAAATCATGGCAGCTGTTTGGCCTTTTCGTCCAACGCGACCACTTCGTTGGAGTGAAGATGTGATCGTTCCCGGATAACCCGCCAGAATGCATAAATCAAGATCACCAATATCAATCCCCAATTCCAATGCACTTGTTGAAATAACAGCAAGTAATTCTCCAGTAGACAGCTTTTGTTCAATTTCTCGGCGCTCTTCTGGCAAGAACCCGGCACGATATGCACTGATTTTATTGGCAATGGATTTTGTTTGTTCTCCAACCCACATGGCAATTAATTCGGTCATTTTTCGTGATTGTGTATAAATGATCGTTCGCAGTTTACGATGTAATGCTGCTTTTAAAAGAAGAATTGCCATATGTGAAGGGCTTTGAATGGGATCAATAAACACAAGATGTCGTCCGCCACGAGGAGCCCCTGATTGAAGAATATCATGAATTTCCAGGCCGGTTAATTTATTGGCCAATTCTCCTGGATTTGCCACAGTTGCTGAACAAAAAATGAATGTGGGATGACTGCCATAATACTTACAAATACGTTGAAGCCTCCTGAAAACCTGGGCCATATGAGATCCCATAACGCCGCGATACGTATGAACTTCATCAACAACAATAAATTCAATGCCTGAAAAAAAAGTTGCCCATCGGTCGTGATAGGGCAATAGTGATAAATGCAACATTTCAGGGTTTGTAATTATAACATTGGGCGGGTTATCCCTGATTTTTTTTCGATGATATTGAGGGGTATCACCATCATATACTTTTGCACTGGCCTTTATTTCAGTAGATTTTGTGACAAGTTCATTAAAACTTTTTAGCTGATCTTGTGCCAATGCTTTTAATGGAAATAAATACAGCGCACGAATATTTGGGTTTTGTTGAATCTTTTCCAATACTGGCAAACTATAAATCAAAGTTTTACCGCTTGCAGTGGGCGTTGCGCATACAACATGATGACCTGCGCGAATATGATCAATGGCCTGTGCTTGATGTTGAAATAGTTGGTGAATCCCTATCTGATGCAGGAGTTTTTGTATTTCTGGAGATAATGGATGGGTCAATTCCTGATAAGTAGCAGATTCTTCAGGAAGTAAGGTATGAAAAACCACTTCATCGGACAGTCGGTCGGCTCCCAGCAGGGACTGAATGTATTCATTGATATCTGCGGCCATTCATATTGCTCTATTTTGTTTGTCTGACAAACTTGTAAAGGACCAGGGTGTTATTTCCTGATGCCTGAGAACTTATGATTGGAATAAAGTCAGTTTTCAAATAAGCTTTGTTAAAATCAAACCAATCATCCGGCCATAAGCGAGATTCCCACAAAAAATAGTGCGCATTGCGTTGACTGATCTCATGAACCAATTTCGAATAATTGTTATCTGATAACAAAATCAGGCTAAAAAACTGACGCGGACATAATACACCCTCATGGGAACGATTGGCATAAAACTGGACCTTTTCACAATTGGTTGATTGTTCAACAGATGTTACCATAATGGGTTTATCGCTTTCCATTTGTGCAATGAGCTCTCCCATCTGTCGAAAAATATACTTATCTTTTTCTCTGGGTTTTAAATTTTTAACGAGCCCAAAAAGTAATATAAAAACCAAGATGATAATCAATGCTTGAGATGACTGCATTCGGCATTTTGTTAATAATAACTGTGCCTGTTCAATACCAAATCCAGCAAAAATTGAGGTTGAAATGATGATCAATGCAAAATAGCGATATTCAATCATCCAATGCTGAACAAGATGCACATATACAATACAGACCCCAGAAAAGGCAATAATGATAAAAAACCATAGGCGCGGATCTGCTTTTAGCTTCTTACCAATCTGATAAAAACCCAAAATAAAAAAAAGTAAAAAAGGATAAAAAAAGGCTTCACAGGCATTACTGATAAATGTGCCAAAAGCAACAAAATGAATTTGATGTCTGGCGTTGACCATAAAATGATCTGCAAATTCCATTGGTTTTTTCGTGAGCCTTTTTTCAAGGGAGTCGCGCAAAAAATTGTATTGCTGATAAGGTTCAATGAATTTACCTACCACTTCATCCAGACGATATATTTTTAACAAAGAAATATCATAAAAAAATTCCAGAAAAAATCCCATAATAATTAGTAAGGCAGTTGTAAACATACATATAAGCAAAACACGTTTTTTGTTTTTGGAAAACAAAAACAGGAAAAGAATCATTGATGGAAAAATGACAACAGCTTCGATTCGCGACCAGGTTGCGCAAATAAAGCAGGTGATACTTAATAATAGATAAGGTAGCTTTTTATTATCCACGTATTGAATAAATGCCAGTATTCCCCAGGCAAGAAAAAACCAGCACGCAGGGCCCCTTAAAACATCAGCCGAACGACTGACAAAAATGGGCAGCAATGCAAATATCAATGTGACAAAACCACTTGTTTGAATGGAAAAAAAATGGCGCGATAATAAAAATATTGGAATTAGGGTCAAACATCCAAACAGGGCAGAAACTGTTATTGCTGCGGTTAAAAAATCACCGGTTAATTGATAAAACACCGCAATACATCTTGGATAAATGGATAGATAATCTAATCCGCAATTGTATAAACAGTCTAATTCGTTGTAATATAATGCGCGTGCTTGATGTACATATAATACACCATCAGAGTTGATAATGTATGTATATTCACAGGTAAAAAGCCGGATTACAATTCCTAATGCAATCACTAAAAAAACAAATCTGTATGTATCTAAGGGGTTTTGATCTTGATTAAGTGTTGATATAACCACTGTTTTTCTCCAGATAGTTTCTTCAAAATTTGATTTTTTATCCCACTGGACATAAGCATCAAAAGAATAAAAAGGCAATCCTGCAAAAGGGAAAAAATAAAGTGAAACGTATATCATAAAAACAGTGCTTTGAATAGCAAAATTAGTTGCGTGTAACTAAAAAGACTGAAATTGCAAGGACATACAGGTTCTATTCTTAAAAACCATATTTTTTTATCATTGTCTCCCCGAATGTCTTGCCAACCATTTTTTCATTTCAGATTGTAATTGATGAAAAGCCTGTCGAAAATCCGGCATGAATTGAGCCATATCTTCATAACTGCCTTTTTCTCCGGCCAATTCCATATTTAAAGCCACGTGTTTCGCTGCCATCCCCCCAATTTGTGCAAATGTACTTTTTAATGTATGGGCAAGAATATGCATTTGATTGATATCTTTATTGGCATAAGCCTCTTCGAGCTCTTTAAAGATTGCGTGAGAGGATGATAAACAATTTTCAACTGCCATCACAGCAATATTTAAATCCTTCATTGAAAGCAACATCAGTTCTTCTTCATCAATAATTGGATATGCTGAAACTTGTAAGACCTGATCTTTCTCAAGCACATTTTTTGAAGCTGATGTATTGTCTAACCATTTATTGATCATATTCGAAACTTTATCTGGATTAACCGGTTTACTGAGATAATCATTCATCCCTGCATTTAAACATTTTTCCCTGTCTTCTTTCATTGCATAAGCTGTCATGGCAATGATAGGGATATCAGAACGACTGGCCAGATCAGTTGATTTGCGCACCTGTCTTGTTGTCTCATAACCATCCATTTTTGGCATATTGCAATCCATAAAAACGAGATCATAAACCTTTTGTTTGAGTGCATCAATTGCTTCAAGACCATTTTCAGCAACATCTACAATACAACCTGACTTTTTAAAAATTGAAACTGCGACAATTCGATTTGTTAGATTGTCTTCAACAAGCAGGATTTTTGCTTGCTTTTGATTATTAGAAGAAATGTTTTTATTGCCTGGAATGAAAGTCTCTGTTTGTTTATGAGCTTCAAAAGCACGACTGAGACAATCATATAATCGCAAATGTCGGACAGGACGGGTAATTACATCAAAGAATCTCATATGATCAAAGTGTTCCAGTTTTTTCGATTGGGCGATTGAAGTCATCAACACCAAAAGGGTATCTTTCATTTCAGGATCCAATATGATCTGTTTGGCAAGGGTATTTCCCCCATTTTCTGGTAGATGAGAATCCAGTATCGCCATTTGGTATGGTCTATTTTCTTGTAATGCGGTCTTTAATTCAGACATTGCTTGCTTTTCGTTTGAAGCTGTTCCTATCTCACATTCCCATCCCCTGAGCATATGTTTGAGTTGCATGCAATTGCTTCGTTTGTGATCAACAATTAAAATACGTTTCTTTTGAAATGCGTGCCTTGTTTTTTCATGAGGTTCATCAATTATCTGTTTTTCAAAATGTGCGGTAAACCAAAATAATGATCCCATATCAGGCTCACTGATCACGCCAATCTGACCCCCCATTAATTCACTGAGTTGTTTTGAAATCGCAAGCCCCAGTCCGGTTCCTTCATGTCGAATTTGATTCTTATTGTTATGGACTTGAGAAAAAGGTGAAAACAGTTCCTGCTGAGTTTCCTTGGGTATTCCTATACCAGTGTCTTCCACAGAAAATTTGATACAAACAGTTTTATCAAAAATGGTTTCAGGATCGGCTTTAACAATTATTTCACCTTCTTGGGTAAATTTAATTGCATTACCCAACAAATTAACGAGAATCTGTCTCAGTCGTCCGGTATCGCCTTTGAGTGAGCGTGGAATACCGGGATCAATGAAACAATAGATTTCAAGATTTTTTTCATGGGCATGAACGGCTATCATTTCAACAATATCATCAATTGTTTCTTGTAAGTCAAAATCCACATGATCCAGCGTCATTTTTCCAGCCTCAATTTTAGAAAAATCCAGGATATCATCTATCAATGACAATAAACTTTTACCGCTATTTCGAATAATATTGACATATTGATTTTGTTCTGCACTCAGCGATGTATCCATGAGAATATCAGACATGCCAATAACACCATTCATTGGTGTTCTAATTTCATGACTCATATTAGCCAAAAACTCGCTTTTGGCTCGATTGGCTTGTGCGGCTTTATCAGCCATTTGATTGGCCAGTAGAGTTTGTTCTTCAAGAATAATATTTGTAAGTTTTAAGGCTTCACTAGCTTTTTGTGCTTCTATTTTAGCATTTTCAGCTTCTTTGGCCAATTTCAGTGCTTCTTTTCTGGCTGTGTCAACTTCTTCCAAAGTTTCTAAAAGTTTTTTTTCGGATCGGATTCGTTCTGTAACATCTCGAGCATATTCGATAACAGCTTTGACTTCACCAGAGTTTTCATCTTTCATGGGATAACAGTTTAACTCTATCCATTCAACTGTTCCACCCTTGGGACCTGGAACAATATCGGTTTCCAGTGATCCTGTTTTGAAACATCGAACAGTAGGACAGGGGTGACAAATTTCATCTTTTTGATGATAGCATTTATAACAGTATTGACCTTCAAGATGTCCTCTGTCAGGATACCATTTTTTGATAACATGATTTGTCATTCGAATGGTCAGGTCTGGATTTAAAACACTGATACCATCAAGAATGCTTTGAAGTACATGATTCAGAAATTGTTGATTATCATATAATTGTTTATTGAGCGATTTACTCCTTTCTTGAGCAGCTTCAGCATCTTCCATCATACTGAGCAATTTTTCTTTGGATGATGCCAATTCTTTGAGTTGTTTTTCAATCTGTTTGCGGTTTTTTTCGCGCTCAGAAATATCAATGATACTCTCCAATAGGCATTTTTGATCCATATAAATAATAGATTTAACAGTTTTTAGAACCCTGATCGGTGTTCCATCGGATTTTATAAAATCCATTTCATGATTGTCTATGATCCGACCATAATTGATTACCGGGCATTTGTTGGAAGGATTCGAACATATGAATTCATGGCAGGTTTTACCAATCATCTGGTCAATACTGGAACCTGAAAGTTGAGCAGCTTTTTTATTGATAAACAGTATGTTCTGATTTTGGCAGTCAATAATTACCACACCGGCCTGAAGTTCTTCAAGAATGTGCTTCCATTGTTCCTCGTGATAATTTAGCTTTTCTTCTGCCTGTTTTTTTTCAGTGATATCTTCAGCAGTACATACCACATATTCAACACATCCAATAGCATCATGGATGGGCGACTTATTAATAGATAGTAATCGTTTATTTCCTGAATAATTGGGAATCCAGATTTCATTTTTTATGGAAATCTTTGAGTTAAAAACGTCACTATTTCCTTGTTGATACAAAGAAATAATACTTTTGGGAAAGATGTCATGCATACTTTTAAAGGCCATATCTTCAATACTTAGGCCATTAAATGATGCATGAGCTTGATTGACAGCACCATAGGTATGATCATTGACAAGATACCATACCTGGGTTGGAATGTTATTTAACAAAATACGCTGATTTTTCTCATTAATTAATGCCGCTTCTTTTGCTTTTTGTATATGAAGTTGTTTGCGATATCTGAATATCAATATAATAATCAGCGTTAACCATGCAATAGCTGCTATAGCAGTGGAAAAAAGATATGTATTTCTTTTGGATTGAATATGTTTTAAAGATAAACCGACATTTACAGCCCCAGCCAATGAACCATCCATGCGAAAATATGGTGCAATGATATCAATTGTTTTTTCCCCATGATAAGGAGATTCAGGGCGGTCAGCATCACGAATATATAACTGTTCAACGATATTACAGGTTCTGATTACTTCCTGAAAGCCTTCTTCGTAAAAACGCATTCCAATCCGATCAGGATTACTATGTGCGAGTGCCATTCCATTGATGTCCATGATCAAAATGTAAGTAAAAATCTCTGGTTGGTGATATATTTTTTCAATATAGGATTGCAGTTCATTTTTATCCTGTCGGGGCGTAATGTATTGAAGATGTTTTATTGTGTCAAAGCCACGTTCCCGAATCACATTCACATGGGATTTGTATGAATACTGAAGTATAATATGAATCAGTATAATTAAAAATATACTGGCAGCGCTTAAAATTATTATCAAACGAATCAGGTCCCAGACAGAAAATTTATTTTTTTTCACAAAACACTCCTGTATTTTGGCGCCTGATTATTGTTGACCAATACTAAATTCACTTCCTTTTTAAGGTCAATGATACGTTGTTCGCGCCCTTCCATGAGTTTATTAATTCTTGCAGTTTCCATTAAATTCTTTTTCAATCTTTCTTCATCCTGCTTGCGCGATGTGATATCCATATGCGTTCCAGTGATGAACAGCGGGGAACCATCTATCGTTTGGCTGATCAACTGACCTCTTATCTGTAACCAGATAAGTGAGCCATCCTTGTGTTTCATGCGGCATTCCTCATCATAAAAGGAAATTTCACCATTGATATGCTGTTTCAAATGTGAATCCAATCGCTCAAAATCTTCGGGATGGCATCGCTCAATAAAGGTATCTATGCTTATGGGAGATAGTTCTGCCAGTGTATAGCCCAACATATTTGCCCAACGTTCGTTATAGACGATTTCATTGGTTTGAAGATTCCATTCCCAAGTCCCCACATTGGTGCCTTTAATAATATTCTCCAGCCGGGCTTTGGAACGTTTTAAATCAGTAATATCCTTACTCACGCATAACATGGAAGGCTTTCCATCCCATTGACTGTTTACAAATCGTGTTTCTGTCTCAATAATCGAGCCATCCTTTTTTAATAAAAAAGTATTAAAAGTTTCTGGTATTATACCGGCACGCATTTGACGAATAATTTGTTCAATTTTTTCGGTCTCATTTCCTGGAAATAAAAATGTGATCGATTGATTGAGTAAATCTTTCTGACTATATGATAATCGCTCCATAACAGTTTGATTGATGCCTATAATATTACCAAAGGTATCCAGGATAATAAAAAATTGATCCACAGCATCAAATATACCTTGAAGATTATGCTGTAGCTGAAGTCCACGTGTCAATGCTTGATACATTTTTTTCGCTATTTCACGAAATTCATGAATTTGGTATTTGGTTTCAAAAGAATGCGGTAGTTTTTCAATCATATACATATCGGTAGTGAGTTGTTTCACTTCTTTATGAACAGTTTTTGAGAAACGACGTGAAATAAATATCATACCGATCACAACAAGCGCGCCAATTGTAATTGTGACAATCAGTTCTGAAATCAGGTAAACCTGAAGATGTTTTTTTGCTTTTGATAGTTTTTGATTCAAATCATCCAAAGAGATGCCGGTTCCAACAGCCCATTTCAAGTTCGGTATTCCCTTTACATATAAGAGGCTATTCACATTTTGACAGAAACCTGTTTTTTGACATTGTATATTAAGAAATCCACCTTTTGATATCTGAGCTTTTTTTATTATTTGTTGCGCCAGCTTAACACTATTATTGTTCGCATCTTGAAATAATTTTTTTCCAATCCATTCAGGGTGATTGGAATCTACTTGAACAATGCCATCATAAGAGATTATATATATGTAACCCTTACCATCAAGGAAAGTAATATGGTTTAGGCGTTGTTTCAGCGATACTAATAAACATTTTTCAGGAATCGTTTCTTTTGATAATTTCGTTTGCACCAAATGAATTTGCTCGATAAGATGATCAACCATTGATACGATAATTTCTTTTTTATGGTTCATGGTCATATTTTTGATATTACTCAAATCATCGTGATAGGTTCTCCAGGAGATATACATGAGCGTTATCAAAAGACCAAACGTTATAATAAAAACAATTACTTGCCTGTGGTTGTTGACCAGAGTACTCAGCTTCGTTGTTTTTGAAATAGTTTGGGATTTCATTATTGAATCAATCTCCATAATAATGAGACCTAGAATCATAAGTTCGGGGTAAAAGTCATCGCCGTCAAGTGAAAACAAATGTCGTTTTACCACCGGGCAATGTAAGGGATAGCCTTATGTTCACCCTCCGAATTAAAACCGAAAATGAACCGATATCTAAAACAAATACATGTATCTGCGAACATAGGTTTGATTTCGCTTTTTGTCTGGAAGGCGAACATAAGATTCGCCCGCTACTTATCCATTCATGTCTTTTTGAAAATATCGCTCAAACCAATCCAAGGATTTTTGCATAAATATTTTTTGGTGCGTCTTATTTGCCAATTGATGACACCCGCCATCAAAAACAAACAATTGTGAAGGTTCAGAAACATCATCAAGTAATTTCTTTGCATTGGTAACCGGCACGACTTCATCATCAGAGCCATGAAATATAAGAATATTATTGATGTGATGTAATTGATCCTGGATATTAAATTCAATGGCCTCATCATAAAATGCCTGACTTAACATTTCATGCTGCTTTTTCTTAACTAAAATATCCCAGACACTGTTCATGGAAATAGGTGCAGATAAGGTAACCATTGTTTGAGGCTGTTCGATGAGTGATGCCAGTAAAACAACAGTGCCGCCCAGGCTGCTGCCAAAAAAACCCAATTGATCACCAATATCTGGATCGTCTTTCATTGTTTGGATGGCCGCGCAAAAATCACGAAATCGGTTGAAAATTGTGGTATCCTTTTTAAAATTTCCCTCACTCTTACCACATCCGCGATGATCAAACCGAAAATATGCCATGTTTCTCTTATTGCACTGTTGCGCCAGTGCAATTTGTTTGGGTGATGATGAATCACTGAACAGTCCATGTGACCCAATAATGCATGGTGTTTTCATTGAATAATTATCGGGCAAGTGAAGTGTCCCCGATAATCTAAGATGATCACTTTTAAATCTTATTTGTATTGTTTTTGCTTTTAACATTTGTTTAATTCCAATTATTGAATTTGTCCAGATAATTCTTGCATTACAAAAATCAAATCTCTTAACTCAAAATGGCGTTGATTTAGCAAACCACTGTTTAACAGACTGGCATAATTCATGGCATCAACAATGTTTGTTGACATATCGGGCATGATCATCTGTGAAACGCCTTGAGCCAATATTTTAGCACCTTCAATTAATAATTCCGCATTGGTTTGCGATGTATTATTATGGACTGGACTTTGATAGGGCTGTAATGCATTGTAATTAATTAACGAAGAAAAAGTACCCGCAAATATGGCGCTAAATGCAGTTGCATAAGAATTTTGCTGCATTTCAAATGATAGCGGATTATGTTTCGAATCACTTAAAATTAAATTGATGGATCCTGCAAATCCATTCGAAAATGGAATACTTTGATATACATATTGTTGCATGGCCAATTCAATAGCACCATTTACATTTGTGGCAAGTGTTGCAATTGCACCTGCCGCAGCCATACAGGCATCACTGTTAGCAATCACAGATGATTTTCCCGCTTTCTTATTCATTGCCATAATTGCTGCCTGTTGGGCTTTTGTGTAAATGCTATCTCGAACAATTGCCAATTCTGCCTCTGATATCCCGGATGGTTCCAAGTTTGATATGACTGTTGATACATAGGTTATTGCACCTGCATGAGACACAACATCCTTGATATCAGAAAGATTGCTGTAACTACTTAAGTTTGCACTGGCCGCACCTTTTGAGACTGTTTGAAGTAATGAAACACTTTGGACCGCTTTACTTAATTTTTTTATTATTTCTTCAGCAGCATCACCAAAAAGAGGATAGTTTTGTTTGATTGTATGCATATAGTTGCAAACAGGTACATTTGCCTGCAAATACGCATTGGCCAATTGATCAAATGCTGTCAAAACTGTTGCAGCACCATTGGGATTCGTAAGTGGGCTATAGTTGTCCACTGTCTGCTCAAGCAGGCGTGCGGATAAATCAAGTTGATAGGATGCATAAGCGGCCTCAAATTTTTGACGACTTAATGCATCAGCATAAGCTGTTGATATCATCCATAAGGATAATATGCTGATTCCCAAACTGCAAATCATTCTTCTCATAATATTTCTCCTTTTTGTATTACACGATTTGAAAACGTGGCGGGTCAATTTGTTGTTTTTTGCATATTGGACATCGACCGGGTCGTGTCAGGCGCTCACGCTTTTTAAATGTATATTCGCAAGATATACATTGTGCTGGAAATACTTTAAACTTATAGTTTTTGCTTTTAGCGGATTTTTCTATGTGCTGCAAGTGATCATAAACTTCTTTCTCTCTAATCCCAATCGCTTTGGATAATTCTCGCGCACTAAAATCCGCCTGTTTTAAGAATTGGAATATTTCTTGTCGTTTTGTCATTTGCCCTCCAGAGCGGATGTATAAGTTGGGGGGAACATGTACATACGTCCTGCCCTCCATAACTTGGAACGAATAGGTTATGTACTTAAATTTTCTTAATAAACATACGTGATTCAGGAGACTGTTTTTGCCTTTCCGCATAACATTCCGGATTGTCTTGAACAAATCCCAGATTGACAAATATTTTCTGCAATAATGGGTTTTTGGTCAATGAAATTATTATTGACACGCCTTTTTCAATCATTTCCTTTTCAAACGATTGGATAATAAATTGACCGATTTGTTGTTTTCTAAATCGGATTGATACTGCCAGTGATCCCAGTTCAACTGTTTCTGCATTGATAGGGATTTGTTCGGCACAACCCACAATAATATCATCAATTCTTGCCACATAAAAAAAATCTTTTTGCTGTTTTACATACGTTTTATTCCTAAATTTCAGATAACCCAGATTGCGATAGCGTTTAAGAATCGAAGCGATCATCTGGATATCGTTTTCAGTCTTCACAAGTTCAAACGTTTCATTAAAATTATTGGCAATTAACGTGCCAGAACCTTCAATACTGAATAATTCATTTTTAATACAGGCTTTTCCAGCTGGAATGATATGAACACGTTCGATTTGTGCTTGTTCAATTTTATTGCATATGGTGCTTAAGTTTTCTTTCAAATTTTCATTAGAAATCAAATCTCGGTAAGATTCTAAATGAGTACGCGCATTGGAAGTTGTTAATGAATTGACAGGCTTTCCTTCAGGATCAAGTAAATGTGTACGTTCGATAAACACAATTTTATGTGGTGTTTTTGCATAATTCAGAACAAATGGATAAAAGGCAACATTTGATGGTACACGAATAATTTTTGTCAGGTATAAGCGTGATGACAGTTCTCGAAATATTTTTTGATTGGCAACACGATTTGATATATTATGAAAAAGATAGGTTGTCATGTTCTGCCGACATAAGAATTTAATATCTGTAACAATAAAATCAAAATAGTTGCGCAATATGCCTTCGCGACAGGCAATATAAATGGATTTTCCCGCCAATGATTTCCGATATTCTTTTATATAGAGTCTGGGCATAAAGGTTTGACACCTGGGCATTCTTCAAAGCATAGCTTCATGTTTTGTTTAAAGCAGTCCCAAAATGGATATAAACGACATTGTGCCGGACGAACATCATATATTTTACAGCGCCGATGATAATCATCAAAAAATATACATGCATAATATCCGGTAATTGTATAAATATCCTTTGCAGAATAGCGATTATCAATACGATTTAAGTATTTATCAATAAAATCAATGATGTTCAGTGATAAGAATGATGATATACGATAAATATCATTCTGGTTGATCCAGACAAAACCAGGGTCTCCAAAACAGCAATAAGATTCACAGTCCTCGCAGATGCGCGGATCAAATGCATAATCAAATCCTTTGTGTTGAATGATAGACATACAGACAGGCCTTTATCAGGAAATCAAATTACGAATACTGTCAATTAATCGCGTTTCATTGGCATCATCAGAAACAGTATCCATTCGAAGTAAATCGGGATAATCCATTAACAAGCCCGATTTTTCAAGATATTCTTGAACTTCACTGGTTCCACTTTGATATCCACTTGTTCGCTGTGCAATGGTGATACCGATTCGGCTGGCGTAATGGATCATTTTTTTTAACTCAGGAATGGCATCTTTACCTTCAGTATCCCAATCATCCCCATCAGTACCATGAAAAATATAAATATTATAATCTGATACAAGATTTTCTTGTTCAACAATTTCATTCACTTTGCGATAGGCTGATGCCACCTGAGTACCACCAGCCACTTTTGAATTATAATAGGTGTAAAAATCATCAACTTCTGTCGCTTCTGTATCATGTAAAATAAAGCGTGTTTCAACCTGACGTGCATATTGGTATAAAATCCAGCTATATATAAGCACATGCTGCGATACCACTATATTTGTGGGCTTTCCGGTCATGGAACCTGAATAGTCGCGAAGAAAAAATACCATGGCCTGGGATTCAAAATCCTTTTCTCTGGAAAGTATGCGATAAATACGATCTGAGGGGGAAATTAGAAATCGGGTTGGATCAATGTTATCAGGATCGGGTAGATTACCAAGATGAATATTGGTTTCCACAATATTCTTTAATGTTGCTTTTTTGTCCAGTATCTGACCATATCCTTTGTTACGATCAGTCATATCGTAAGTATAGCGCGTTAAAGAACGTTTTTTTCCTTTGTCTTTGAGATTGGGAAGTTCAAATTGTTCGGTAAGAATGCGTCCCAAATCATATGCACTGGATTCCACCTCATGAGCACCACCTTCACCTTCCCCCGGCCCTTCACCAGAACCATTTGGACTGTGTACCGGTTGTTCGCCAATTACCTCCCCTTCGTCTCCATCTCCTGAGCCGCCGGATGCTTCATCTTTATCTTTTGACTGAATAGAGCGATCATGAATCAGTTTTTCCTCAACTGTTGTGGGAACAACAACAATTTTTTCTTTCCCCCCTTTACCAGGTCGAACCAGACGGCCAACCCGAATTTTTCTGGGGAATCCATCTGCTTCACGTTTTTGATCCTGATCCAGTAACTCATCCAAGGTTTTCATATAATTTTGAAATGCAACATAGGGCGGGGGTTGCTGCTGTAAAAACAACAGATCATTGTAAGCATACAAATGATCTGGATAAATGGGATGATCAACGATGTTAACATCAGGATTTTCATGTTGGTGTTCTCCATTCAATTCTGCAAGAATTTTTTGTTCTTGTGCATGCGTCAAACCATTGGATTTAAGGCGCTGATAATAATTATACAAATGTTGTTTTTCAGATTCAAGGGACTTGGGCATGATTGACTCCTTTGTTGAACATACATTCTTTTTTTCGGAAAGCTAATATAATATTATTCGAGTGCTGCTGATGCGAACAATTTTTTTGGCTATTTGAAGGTCAATATTTGTCCATCATCAGGAATATCAGTTTTATCCAATAAATTCTGTACATCTAATTCCTGACTCAACTCTGAACGTTTTGTCGGGCAATGATTCAATGCCTCCATGTGATTGGCAATAACTCTTTTGGGTGCATGTCGAATAAATGTAATAATTTCATTCATTGGCATCAGAATCGGCCCACCTATATCCAGACTTGCTGATCCAGCAGCAACAACTGCAATATCAGGTGCTAAATCAGTCAATACACGATGAACATCATCAGTAAATACAGTGTCACCGCTGATATAAATTGATGGCTCACCTGGTAGTTCAAGATAATAGCCTGCACCATTTGCCATCAGATAATGTATCCAGCCATGACCATGTTGTGCTGGTATGGCAATAATTTTTCCCCCAAGGAAAGGTTGTGCCTGCCAGAAATCAAGAGAATTTTCGACACGTATATCATTTTTTGTCAGAAAAGAAACATCTTTCTGACTGCATGCCACAGGTATATCTTTTTGTATTAAAAATGATTTTCCAGGAGGGTCCAGATGATCGGTGTGTGAAAGCGATTCCATTCCAAATGTGTGTGAATGTGTAATCAGGCAATGTGTCACTTGATCCAGAATTTGTGCAGCATTTTCTGGCAAATCAACAATGGGATTCCGCTCGCCTGGATGCCGAAAATGAGCAAATGCCGGCAAAGCGCCTTTGTCACTGAGCATGGGATCAACTATGATACGATAATCCCCAGACTCTATGACAAAGGTCGCATTTCGAATGTGATGAATTTTCATTTTTTTTCCTTTAAATATCCAGCCGCTGGACTTCCAGGGCATTGGATTGAATAAATTCCCGCCTGGGTTCTACTTCATCCCCCATTAAAAGAGAAAAAATATCATCAGCAAAGTTGGCATCATTGACATTCACATTGAGTAATGTTCGGGATGTCGGATCCATGGTAGTTTCCCATAGTTGCTGCGGATTCATTTCACCCAAACCTTTGTAGCGCTGTACAGCAATATTACGTTTTGCTTCCTCAAGCAAATAATGATAGAGCGAATATTTTGTTTCCAAAATGGTCGGTTGCCCGACTGTTTCAGATGCATCATCTTTGGCTTTTCGCGTTGTAACTTCAAATGGTGGTGCATCATATTTTTGAATTTTTTCCTTTAATACAATCAGTTTTTGATAATCTTTTGCATACACAAAGCCTCTACCAATCTTGATATTGGTTTTGACTTCCACTTGATGCTCATCCAGTAATCGCTGGCCAGATCCAACGACTGTAATTTCATAAACGCCGCGTTCTTCATTCCAGAACAAATCGTTGACTTCATAATCAGCGTCAATTAATTGGGACTGAATATCAAACATCAAGTCCTGATCTTTCAGTTTATCGCGATTGCTTAAATTGCTGTCTAAAAGCATTTCTACCAGATGTGATGGAATTGCACGATAATTCATTTGATTGAGTATGGTATAATACTCCACCATATCACCCATTAAAATGTATAATTCATGGTCTGACATGGGTTTATTGTTATTGGCTGTTTTCACTGTTTTTAAATTGCACACACGTTTCATAAGGTATTCGTTGTATTCCAGTTCATCTTTAAGGTACACAGCATTTTTACCTTTACCCACACGAAATAATGGCGGCTGTGCAATATACAGATAGCCATTATTAATCAGATCAGGAAACTGTCGATAAAAGAAGGTCAGCAAGAGGGTACGAATATGACTGCCATCAACATCAGCATCAGCCATAATAATGACTTTATGATATTTTAACTGTTCAATATCGTACTCTTCAAGCCCCACCCCGGTGCCTAGAGCGGTAATAATATTTTTGATTTCTTCACTTTTGAGCATTTTATCAAATCGGGCTTTTTCAACATTTAGTATTTTACCTTTAATGGGTAAAATGGCTTGAAATTTTCGATCCCTACCCTGTTTGGCTGAACCGCCAGCACTATCACCCTCAACGATAAATATTTCTCTTTCACTGGGAATATTAGATTGGCATTCTGCCAATTTTCCAGGTAAAGAAGCATCACCCATCGCACCTTTATTTCGCGCCAGATCCCTTGCTCGTCTGGCAGCATCGCGCGCTCTTGCAGCATTTACAGCTTTTTCAATAATTTTTTTTGCAATTTGAGGATGTTCTTCAAGATAAACCCCAAGCTGTTCGTTGATTAAAGCCTCAACCAAGCCTTTGACCTCACTGTTCCCCAATTTTGTCTTGGTTTGCCCTTCAAATTGTGGCGATTTCAAACGAACACTCAAAACAGCAGTCAAGCCTTCACGAATATCATCACCGCCAATTTTTACTTTGAGATTCTTGGGTAAATTGGCTGCATTAGAAAGATAGGTGTTAATTGAACGTGTCATTCCAGACTTGAAACCTGCCAGATGAAAACCACCCTCAGCTGTGTTTATATTATTGGCAAAGGTAAGTATTTTTTCATTAAAGCCATCATTATATTGGATAGATATTTCAATCTGAACATCATTTTTCATGCCTTGAATATGAATAGGCTCATGAAGTGCAGTACGATTGCGATTGAGATACTGGGCATAGGATATCAATCCGCCATCGTATGAAAAAGAATCTTTTGCATCAGATCGTTCATCCTCAATGGTAATGGTGATGCCTTTGTTTAAAAAGGCCAGCTCTCTTAATCGTCGAATCAGAATATCATAATTGAATTCCAAGACCCGCATCACTTCGCCATCAGGAACAAAGTGAATTTTGGTGCCATGTTCCTGTTCTGAAGTTTCTCCAATAACTTTTAGTTCAGACGTTTTATTGCCCTTTTCATAGCTTTGATAATAAATTTTACCGGATTTATAGATATTGACTTCAAGAAATGATGACAGAGCATTAACAACCGAAACGCCTACACCATGAAGTCCACCTGAGACTTTATAGGTTTCGTTATCAAATTTCCCACCAGCATGAAGTTTCGTCATAACGACTTCAAGGGCAGGTATTTTTTCGGTTTTATGTATGTCTACAGGAATGCCGCGTCCATTATCCAAAACTGTAATACTATTATCTGTATGAATGGTGACATCTATTTTATCGCAATAGCCAGCCATTGCTTCATCAATACTATTGTCAACGACTTCATACACCAGGTGATGAAGACCTTCATTGTCGACATTGCCGATATACATTGATGGCCGTTTGCGAACAGCCAGAAGGCCCTCAAGTACTTTGATATTTTCAGCGTCATAGCGCTGTTCTTGTTTTTCTTCCATTATTTGGTTACACTCATAAAAATTGTCTGGTTCGATTAGTCGAACGATACCGGTTAATATCTAAATAGTCATTGGCATAATCACACTGATAAAATCAGGATCATCTTCGCCATATATCACACAGGGTTCCTTTTCATTGGCCATTTTCAAAATGATTGTCTCATTGGTAATTTCGTTGAGACTATCAATAAAAAAGCGGGGATTAAATGCCGCTTCAAAACTGTCACCATTGTAATCAATGGGGATTTCTTCTTTTGAATCACCAATTTCAGGATTGGTTGCTGAGACTTCGATTCTGTCAGATTTAATATTGAATACCACCGCCCGAAACCGATCATTGGACAGAATCATCATGCGTTTCATTAATGACACAAAAGTTTTTTTGGATAGTTTCATGCGTGTCTCAACAAGTTCGGGTATCACCTCTTTGTAATCAGGAAAATCACCCTCAAGAAGTCGAGAAACAAGCGTTTCTTCATCTTTTTTTGCAATGAAATTATTTTCTCGAAATCCAATTTCCAACTGTCCGCCCGATTCAAGGAGTTTCAGCAGATCTGACATTCCTTTTTTGGATAATAAGATGCCTTTTTCCATTGGAATGTCTACCTTGATTTCACAGGTTCGATCCACTTTTACCAATCGATGACCATCTGTTGAAATCATACGAAGAATATTGGTGTTATCTTCAGGAATTTCCAAATAAAGACCGCTTAGATGAGCACGCTCATCATCTGAAATCCCGGTAATCAGTGTTTTTTCAATCATATCTTTTAATATGAGTGCATCCACTTCATTAAAAACCAGATCTTCTATGTTGGTTAAGATTGTGAATTCATCGGGATCTGCACAAAGCATATGATATTCGGCTTTGGTGACTTCATCGGATGCTGAAATTTTCAACATTTTGCCTTCAACAGTTTCCAGTTGAATATAGTTGCTTGGAAAATCTTTAATAATTTCAAATAATTTTTTGGATAGCACCGCCACCTGACCTTCGATTTCAACATCTGCCCCATAAAATCCCTCAAAACCGGTTTCAAGGTCAGTGGCATAAACCGAAATATTCATGCCTTGCGCCCGAATGAGTGCTGATGCTGTAATTGGAAAATCAGTTTTGCGGCTGGTGATTCCCTGAATCTTTGAAATCCCCTTGATAAAAACAGTTTTCTCTATGACAAATTTCATAATGATTATCCTATATTAAACTTATTTTTTGTACCATGCATTTGTTGTTCCAAATGTATGAATATGTTTAAAATTAATCATCCATAATACGATTTTTATTTGTAAAGATCAACACAAATCTTTGTGTATATCGTACCTATAAAACAGAATAATTAATTAACGTGGCACAAAAGCTGCATTTTTTTGAAATATTTTGTCAATCGTGATCGTTTTAAGAATTGCGCTCAGATTTTGAGAATATATTGTTTGCGATCAAACAATAATGAAATAGGGATATCCAAAAAATGACTCACCTGGTTGTGTCAGGCATATCCAACCTTTCTGTCTTGTTGGATTGGGGAACTTATTTTGCGATTATTTCTAAGTTTACATGTATTGAGCGATATTAATCCGCTCTTTCAGTGCTGGTTCCCCCTGAAACTGAAGAATATATGATTGTCTAACTTCAGTCGTTTTTGACATCGTTATTGTTATGAAAGGACAAAATGGGACGATCATACAATTAAAGTAATAAATATTATGTTAAGTGAAACAGAAAAAATAAATTCGCTCATTGTATTGGGAATCCAACTCATTCAAGTGAATGATCTGGACATACTCATGCAAAAAGTTTTAAGTGAAGCCAGAAGATTCATCAATGCAGACGCAGGATCTATCTACATTATAAAAAACAAAATGTTAGAGTTCTCATATACGCAAAATGATACCTTACAATCTCGGTTGCCAAAAGATGAATCTTTGGTATATTCTACGTTTCGAATTCCGGTCAACAATGAGAGTATCGCCGGATATGTAGCATCATCAGGTCGTCCTTTATCCATAGATGATGTTTATGATATTTCTGCGGACAAGCCCTATAAATTTACACAAGTAATGGATGAGGTTTCAGGCTATCGGTCCAAATCAATGGTAACAGTTCCTTTACAAAATTCAAAAGGCGTTGTATTAGGAATTTTACAAGTGATTAATGCGAGGTCAAAATCAGGTGCTGTGATTTCTTTTTCAAAGGAAGCCGAGTTGATGATGATGCATTTTGCCAATATTGCAGTCATTGCGCTGGAACGTGCACAAATGACCCGAGCAATCATCATGAGAACAATTCGCATGACACAACTGCATGATCCGCAAGAAACATTCGGTCATGTCAATCGTGTGGGCGCCTTTGCTGTGGAATTATATTATCGATGGGCAAAAAAGCATGGTATAAATAGAATTGACATTGATAAAAACAGAGATATTTTACGCATGGCAGCAATGCTTCATGATGTTGGCAAAATTGCAATTTCAGATTTAATCTTGAAAAAACCCGGTCGATTCAATTATGATGAATACGAAATAATGAAACAACACACAGTGCTTGGTGCAAAAATATTCCATGATTCGCAGACTGAATTTGATGAAGCGGCTTACAATGTGGCATTGAATCATCATGAACGATGGGATGGTTCTGGTTATCCTGGTCATGTGGATCCCATAACTGGTTCGCCGATTCAGGGCTTTACACTTCGAAATGGCAGCCCAAGAGGGAAAAAGGAAACTGAAATTCCATTGTTTGGCAGAATTGTTTCCCTGGTTGATGTATACGATGCGCTAAGTTCACGACGATCATACAAAGAAGCATGGGATGAAGAAAAAACTTTAAAAGCCATCAAGGCTTCTGCAGGTTCACAATTTGATCCGGAAATGGTTGACCTGTTTTTGGGCAATATGAATATTATTCGTTCCATTCATGAACGATATGCTGACGATTAACAGGAGGTTTTTCATGCAACACACCTCAAAGATACTCTTTTTGGGGATAATGTTATTATTTTTTTTTGAGCCATGTGTATCAGCAAAAGAAAAGTACATTACACCAGATGAAATTGTACCCATTTTGGATGAAATTGACAGGCTCAATAAACGTCTGAATGAGCTGAATCAACAACAGGAATCAGAAAAATTGTCAGAAGATGATCAGCGTGCCCTTGACTTTTTAAAACAAGATATGGATGAATTAACTGAAATATTGGAACGCGTTGAAACTAAATCAATTGTAGATCGCCTTGAAATTGGCGCTGAAATTCGAACACGTATGGATTGGTTTACATTTCAAGGCCATGATAATATTCCTTTTACAGATCACCCCCAAGGAAAAAAACGCGATGAATACGTTCGCATGCAACCGAGCAACAGATTTCGCCTGAACTTACGCGCACAAATTTCAGATAATTTAAAATTTACCTCACGCCTAACCATGTTACGTCGTTGGTCTGATGATGATTTTAACGTATATCCAGATGTCAATTTTTTAAATACCACCCGTGTTGCGGGTAATCTGAATTTAAAAGTGGAAAGAGCCTATGTTGATTACTTTTTTGAGCCCAATGAATTATTACCAATGGCTTTTACCTTTGGAAGGTTACCATCAACAGATGGTCTTCCCACAGATCTAATAGAAAATACACCGCGTAAATCAACCTATCCTGCAATAGCTTACAATGTCGAATCTGATGGTGTGGGATTATCCCTGGATCTCGAACCTTTAACACATTTGCCTCAAACAGCAGCAAGAATGATTGCTGTCGTTCGATACGACGATCATGAACAGTATTTTATGGGAAAACAATTGTCTGATAAAAAAGGGGTTTATCGTGTTGATGAAAAAGGGATGGACCCTGTTTATTTTTTGGTCATTCAACTTGAAAGTCATTTTCCAGATTATTTTGGTGGATTGATGGCAATCATGAATGTTTTGTACATTCCACAAGCTCCCAAACCTGACTTCCGCTATAATGATGATCTGGCACCATTTTATTCAGATGATGGTCTATTGTTTACCCAGGGTGATGATTCTTTGGGGTATTTGACAAAATACACCCTTTTTGTAGAATCCAAACATTTTTTTGGCTATAATTTTGACTGGTTTGCTGGCTTAAGTTATCTGAGAACCCATGCCACAAGCGCGACTGAATTTATGTTAGATCCGGGTGAGTTGGGACTTCCACAAGATCCTTTGCCAGCACGTGAAGCCTATAATCTGCTAAAGAATTATGGTCCTTCATATGCTGTCCAGTTACAAGCACTTGAAAATGCGCCAACACCTATCGGCTTACTTAATAATGATGGTCAATCGGATCATGACGCGCATTGTATACATGTGGGAATGCGAATTGATTTGCCCATTGCAATCAAACAAAGTCCAAAGTTTGGAATTGAATACAATCATGGTTCCCAGTATTGGTCAAATTTTGGCCAGGGCAGCGAAGACCCATTACAAAAATTGGCAACACGTGGCGAAGCATGGGATTTTTATTTGCTTCAACCCATTTCCAGATTTTTTATGCTTCGAATCGGGCATACAGTTACACGTCACGATTACGACCAGAATTTAAGTTTTTATTATGGCCAACCACTTGCTATTGATCATAAAATAACCAATACGTATTTACTGATGGATGCAAAATTTTGATAAATAAAAAAACATTTGCACATCACGCTGTTCGATGTGTGATACTTTTTATAATATGGAAAAGGAGCGAAAAGGAATGAAACAAACGCTTCATATGCTTGTTTTTGGCGGATTATGTTTTATACTACTTTGGGTGTCTTATTCAATGGCATCTGATGGTCGAAGTATTTATCTCAACAAGTGCGGATCATGCCACCAGGAAAGTGGTGATGTCGAGACTTTTGCGCCCAGTAAATATGCATCAACCCAATGGCGTCGATTTTTCCGACGAAATAAACATAAACGAAAAAAAGATATTTCGGAATTGTTTACAAAAGAAGAACTGGAACAAGTGAAAACATACTTGATACTTCATGCAGCCGATTCTGATCAACCTGAGGCTGTTGGATTGAAATAATTATACACGAGGATTTGGATGCAAAATGTATATAACATAAGTCAAGTTTTTCTATTGTGTATCACCATGAATATTTTTTTACTGCCTGGTGGGTACATATCTATTGGATGTTGTGATGATGCTGTATACAAAGAAGAATTTGAGATTATTTTGAAACAACTTGATACGATCACCGAAAGAATTGAAGATATTGAAGATCGCCAGGGTATACGTAAAGGAGAGGACGCGCCTGAAGAAACAATTGAGATGATTCGGAATGATATGGATGACTTTATTGATGTTCTGAACGAAGTTGAAAAAAAAAGCATCATGGACAAACTGGAATTACGCGCCGAACTGCGCACACGATTTGACTGGTATGATTTTACCGGTCATGATACAATTCCTTTTACTTCTGACATTATCGGTGATGAAAAACATGAAAGAGTTCATGCCATTCCTACAAACAGAGTACGTTTGAATTTACATACAGGAATTGGTTCATGGCTTCGATTTCACTCCCGATTATCCATGACACATATATGGGCTGATGATGATTTTCCTGTCTATCCAGAAACCAATTTAATTAATGAATCACGCATTCCATCAGATATTGCATTGAAAGTAGAGCGGGCATATGCGGACATATTTTTTGAACCTATTGAAAACCTGCCTATGGCACTGACATTTGGGCGTCTACCCACCACTGATGGTTTTCCAACCAATTTACGCGAAGATTCAGCCAGGAAATCAACCTATCCCAGCATGGCATACGATATGGAAGCTGATGGACTGGGATTTTCACTTGATTTGTCACATTTTACAGGACTGAAGAATTCTGCCTATCGATTGGTTTATATTCGGCGATATGAAGATCATGAAAAATTTAATTTTGGTAAGGCATTTACTCAAAAACAGGGTATATATCGCACTGATGATCTATCACCATCAAATTTAGAAATTATTATTTCTCAATTTGAAACCTTGCTGCCAGGCATTTTTCATGATACCTTATTTCTGCTTCATCTGGTTTATATCCCCAAAACACCCCCACAAGAAATGCGATATTCTGATGATGCATATCCATTTTATTATGATTCCAGCGGTTTTTTATTTATTGAAAAACCTGAATCCATTGGTATCGGTTGGAAAACAAGTTGCTATCTTGAATCTACGAACTTTTTAAATCTGAATATTGATGCATTTTTTGGTGTGGGTTACATGCAAACAAATGCAGAAGGGTCATTAAAGTTCATGATTGATCCCTCTGTGATAGGTTTGCCGGGACCACCCATTCAGGCAAGGGATGCCTATAATACATACCAACATTTAATAGATAGTATTCCCAATATCGAACCTGTTCTAAAACAATTACAAAATGCGCCTCCTGCTATTGGTCTTATTTGTAATAATGATCATTCAGACAGAGATGCCTATGCTTTTCATCTGGGTGGAAGGTATCAGCTGCCTTTTTTCAATACGAACAAACCGAAAGTTGGCATTGAATATAATTATGGCTCACAGTATTGGCTGGGTTTTAGTGAAGCCAGTGAAGATCCATTACATAAATTGAGTAATCGGGGTTCGACCTGGGATGTTTACTATATTCAACCTGTCAATCGATATCTCAATTTTCGTCTGGGGTTTACAGATATGCATAAAGATTATGATCATGGGGTGAGTTTTTATTTTGGAGAACCCAATGCGGTTGATCACCATATTCAGAATACTTACTTTTTAATGGATGCCCGATTTTAAAAGCATTTCTATCAATTTTACGAAATTTACAAGTTCGAGGAAAATATGGGTGTGAAGGGCGTATGTACAAGTTGGGGAAACATGTTCATGTATATGTATCGGAAAAACAAAATCCTGCTTTATATTGATTCAAGTTCAATTCCGCTTGCTAACGCGCGCGGCTCTGAAAATTTTGGCAGTTTTTAATCAGAGCCGCGCGCGTTAGCAAGCGGGACTGTATTTGAAGCAAATATCAAACAGGCTTTCCGAAGACGCACAAAAGTTAGGCTAATCTAAAATTTCCCGAAGGGCACTATGTTCCCCCAACTTATACATACGCCCATTGAATACAAACCTATACCCAAAATGAATACAAGTCTTGATTGCACTTCTTGAAAAAGGGCGAACATAAGCCCGCCCATCCATCATTTTCGAAGATAGGATTGAAGAAAAAAAAATTAATGGTCACAAAGGTTATTTCCAGTAGCAAGCGTCTGATCAAGGTATTGCCTGACCAGAATTTCAGGTTCTTCAGCTTGAGCGCCCACGATAACCTGTATTTGCTGTTCGCCAAACAACATGATTGCACGTTGACCCATCCCACCTGCAATAATCAAATTAACCCCCATTTCGCCCAACCAGCGTGGTAGTACACCGGGTTCATGGGGGGGTGGGGTTAATAACGCTTTATTTTTGATTTCATTATTATCAACATCGATAACTGCAAATTGTTGACAATGGCCAAAGTGAGCTGCAAGTTTTCCTTCAGCCAATGGAATTGCAATTTTCATAATTGTTTACCTCCTACATTATTGATATAATTAACAACGTTCTTTAAGATTCTAAACCCAATGACCTTCAACATTCGGGTTATTAGCTGCTTGAAGCTCGTCATTTTTGTAGCGCTCAATTGATTCCCTTACAGTTCCTTTGGCGCCAATAAATATTTTTACGCCTGCTGCTGAAAGCACATTAAACGCTTTTGGTCCACAATTTCCTGTGATAACAGCATCAGCCTTGTTATCTACAATGGTTTTTCCTGCCTGTATACCTGCACCTTGTGGTAAATTAAGATTTTGTTTATTTTCAATGACCTCAAATGCATTGGTTTCAGGATCGACTAAAATAAAATTCGCTGCACGCCCAAATCGGGGATCAATAGCAGCATCAAGATCTGTTCCTTGTGATGTTATGGCTATTTTCATGTAAGCTCCTTATAAAAGTTATTTATTTATGGCCCCATGCCACAACATCCTTTTGGGCTATCGCAAGGAGTCTGTTGGCCGCAACACGTTGCACGTGGTGCATGGGTACCTGAATTCATTGTAAATGCACCGGCGCTCATTAGTTTATCAACATCAGCCCCACATTTTGGGCATGATTGTGTTGGAGCGTCGGATTGTAGCAGCAATTGCTCAAATGTATGATTGCATTGTTTACATTGATATTCGTATATTGGCATATATTCATTCTCCTTAAATTTGAAAAGCCTTTATTATATCAAAACAAATGAGCATATCACAATATTTTTTTTAAAATTATTCGATTTTATTCTTGGGCATCCAAAAAATTGGACACTTTTTCCCAAACCTGTCGAATGGATTGCGCTGCCGGACCATCAGCGTAGTCAACAGTGCTTTTTTCTAAAACCATCGCTTTTGTAACAAATGGATCATAGGGCACTTTTCCAACTGCTGTTAAATGGTATTCAAGGGCTGTGTTCAGTAATTGATCGCTTATGTCTGGATTGAGATCATATTTGTTGATACATAACATACCCGGAACTTTTAAAAAATTTGCCAATTCAGCAACACGCTTGAGATCATGTAAACCAGAAAGGGTCGGTTCTGTGATAATCAATACAGCAGTTGTACCGGTAATTGATGCAATAACAGGGCATCCGATACCGGGTGGTCCATCAGCGATTATTAATTCTCGATTTTCTTTTTCTGCTAATTCCCGTGCTGCTCTCCGAACAGTGCTGACTAAAAGGCCGGAATTTTCTTCGGCAATCCCCAATTTCGCATGAACCATTGGACCATAAGAGGTGCTGGAAATAAACCATTCTCCACACTTTCGTTGTGGGAAATCAATAGCATCTGATGGGCAAAAATGCACACAGACACCGCAGCCCTCACACGCAATGCTATCAATTGTAAATTCATTGATGGCATTATATTGGCATCTTTCAAGACAGTCACCGCATTGTGTACATCGCTCAGAATCAATAATCGCTTTGTGACCGCCCATAAAATCATTTCGTTGCTTTATTGTTGGCGTAATGATGAGATGAAGATCCGCAGCGTCAACATCAGCATCAGCCAGAACAATATTGTTTGCCAGACTGGCAAATGAACCGACAATACTGGTTTTGCCTGTCCCCCCTTTTCCGCTAATGATTGTTAGTTCTTTCATCTGGCCTCCTGTTTGATGATCTTTTCAATGAGTTGTTGAAACTGATTTTTCATTTCCGGTATTATATCAATCATCAACTCTCCCTTGGAATAAGCAACTGCAATATCTCTTCGATGAGGAATCTCCATTAATATAGGAATCTGTTCATTTTTCGCATATTCAACGACCCTTTTGTCCCCAATATCAGAGCGATTAATTACAATTCCAAAAGGGATATTTAACAGGCGAACAGTACTTACTGCAAGTTTCAAATCATTGAGACCAAAGGGTGTAGGTTCAGTAACCAGGATAACATAATCTACGCGTCGAACAGTTTCAATCATCGGACAGGATGTTCCCGGTGGCGCATCAATAATTGTAATGCCATCATTCCATATTTCCTCCTGAACTTTACCAATTAAGGGGGGTGACATGGCTTCGCCTACATTGAGTATGCCATGGATACATTCAACATGGCGCGATTTACCTTTTACCAATTGACCAAATATTCGATTGGTGGCTTGAATTGCTTGATGAGGACAGACCATGACGCATCCTTTGCAGCCATGACACATTTCATGAAACGTCATGACTGTTGCATCCTTAAGCACTGTAATGGCTTTAAATTCACAAATATCACCACATGCACCACAATAGTCACATTTATCCATGTCAACTTCCGGCACCATCCTGCTAATATCTTTCGTTTCAGTTACGTCTGGTTTTAAAAAAATATGTGCATTAGGTTCTTCAACATCGCAATCCAATAATTGGACTGGCGGTGGCAAAGACATGGCAATGTTGACTGAAATGGTTGTCTTGCCAGTCCCACCTTTACCGCTTGCTACAGCTATTTTCATTTGAACCTCCTTTTTTATAAGTATATGCTTAAAACTAATTTTGTCAAGGGGGTTTTGAAATTATGTTAATAAAAAATGGATTCTTTGGGTTCAACTTGCATCACAAGTTTCATTGGTGTATAAACTTTTCGCAGTTGATTTTCAACAAAAGAGAACAGTATGGACTTTTCAGGAGAACAGTATGGACTTTTGCCCTTGTGGATCAAAAAAACAATATGATCAATGTTGTCTTCCCATCATCAAAGGTGAAGGGAAAGCAAAAACAGCAGAACAACTGATGCGTTCAAGATACTCAGCATACGCAAAACAAGAAATTGATCATATCCTCAAATCATATCATCCAAAGAAACAGAAGGATGCTGATAGAAAAGCAATCCAAAAATTGGCTGAAAAATCTGTATGGTTAGGTCTTGAGATAAAGGAAACGATTGATGGTGGTATTGATGATAATACAGGGATCGTTGAATTTATCGCACGATTCAAATTGAACAATACAGCACAATTCATGCACGAAAGATCTGATTTCCAAAAAATTGAAGGCAATTGGTATTATGTTGATGGCGAATCTATTTCAGAAAAACAAGTTATTCGATCAACAAAAAAAATTGGCCGAAATGATCCTTGTTTTTGTGGAAGTGGAAAAAAATATAAAAAATGTTGTGAAAACAAAAAAACGATTTAACGCATTGTATTGTGATGCTGTCCAAAATATTTAATCAGGATATTAATTATGTCAACGCCGATATCTATTATCACCACGCATGTGAATTCAGACTTTGATGCTATTGCATCTATGCTGGCTGCTCAAAAACTATACCCAGACGCTAAAGTTGTGTTTCCTGGATCTTCTGAAAAAAATTCAAGAGATTTTTTTATAAATTCAATGGTTTATTTGTTTAATATGGGATCAATCAAATCCATTGATTTTAGTTTGGTTCATCGCTTGATATTGGTTGATACCCGCCAGGCATCCCGAATTGGCCCTTTTGCTGAAATAGTTAATCGTCCAAATATTGACATTCATATATATGATCATCATCCAGTAACTGAAAATGATATTGTCGGCTCATATGAAAGATGTCGCCCAACAGGTGCAAATGTTACAATTATGACAGAAATACTTCAGGAGAAACACATTGAATTGAATGAAGAAGAAGCCACCATTTTATGTTTGGGTTTGTATGAGGATACAGGTTCTTTCAATTATTTATCAACTACGCCTGAAGACATGATGGCAGGAGCGTATCTTCTATCAAAGGGCGCGAACCTTGATACTGTTTCCAGCATGCTGTCCAGAGAAATTAACCACCAGCAAGTGGGACTATTAAATGATATGATTCACGCAACTGAATATCATAACATTAATGGTATCGAAATAATGATTACAATGGTATCCACTGAAGAATATGTTGGTGAGCTTGCGCTGGTCGTTCAAAAATTAATGAAAATGGAAAATGCAAATGCACTCTTTGTATTGGCACGCATGGGGTCACGAATCTACTTAATTGCCCGAAGTAAGGTTTCTGAGGTTGATGTCGGGGCAGTGATTCGTGCTTTTGAAGGAGGTGGTCATTCAACTGCAGCATCAGCCAGTATTAAAGATCAACCATTGGCTCAAGTAAAACGTAAACTTATTGATACTTTGTATTTAAAAGTTCATTCTCGTCAGGCCAGTGCTTTGATGTCTTCTCCAGCATTCACAATTTCTGAACAAGCAAATATGACAGAAGCCAAAAATATCATTGATAAATATAATATTAATGCGCTGGTTGTAACCCGACAATCTGGAGGAAAGGAAATATTAAGGGGCATTCTTTCTCGACAAGTTGTGGAAAAATCATTACATCATCATTTGGATGAGGTACAAGTACACGAATATATGTCATCTGAACATGAGCATGTTTCACCAGATGCGGATCTTGCAACTATTCAGGAGCGCTGGATAGGCAATAAACAACGATTACTGCCTGTTGTCGATAACAATAATGTTGTGGGCGTTATTACACGCACTGATTTATTTAATGTCATGATCAATCATACTGGAGTGCTTCCAGACAAAAGCCCAGAAAATTGGGAATCCAGTACAGTTCGAACGCGGAAAGTCACCCATATTATGAAAGAAAGATTGTCCAAACGATTTCAGCATATCTTAAAAGAGATTGGTCATACTGCTGAAGATCTGTCTTATAATACATACCTGGTTGGTGGATTTGTGCGGGACCTTCTCTTGGGTCGAAAGAATGAGGACATTGATATTGTTGTTGAGGGGGATGGTATTCTTTTTGCCAGACAATACGCCAAAAAAGCACATGCCAGAATTCATGCGCATGAGAAATTTGGCACAGCTGTGGTGATTTTTCCAGATGGTTTTAAAATTGATGTCGCCACAGCGCGAACTGAACATTATGCCTCACCAGCCGCCATGCCGACAGTTGAAAAAAGTTCCATTAAATTGGATCTTTATCGTCGTGATTTTACAATAAACACCCTGGTTATCCATCTGAATGGAGACCGGTTTGGAACATTGATTGATTTTTTTGGTGCCTATCAAGATATTAAGGAAAAAGTCGTTCGGGTGCTTCATAATTTGAGCCTGGTAGAAGATCCAAGCCGTGTATTCAGAGCCATTCGTTTTGAACAACGTTTTGGATTTCATATTGGAAAATTGACAGATCATTTAATTAAAAATGCAGTGAAAATGAATTTTGTAAAACAATTGGGTGGGAGACGTGTTTTTACTGAAATCCGGCTCATTCTTCAGGAAGATGATCCTTTGCCTGCAATTAAACGTATGCATGAATTCGGTATACTTAAAATGATACATGATAATATCCAATGCAACAATGACATGATTAAACGTTTTGGCGAAATAAAAAAAGTATTGGCATGGCACGAATTACTGTTTATTGATGAAACATATGTAAAATGGGCGGTTTATTTCATGGCATTAATTCATGATACCCAATCTGAAATGATTCATCAAGTGTGTAAAGAGCTGGATATATCCCAAAAATATCATGATATGTTTTGTAAAGAAAGAAACAAAGCTATGTGGCTGCTCAGATCATTAGAATCTTCAAAGAAAACAATCAAAAACAGTGAATTGTTTCATTCCATCAAATTTTATAAAACTGAAGTTCTATTATATATGATGGCATCGGCCAAAAATAAAAATGTAATCAGAATGTTATCTAATTACCATACGCGTCTAAAACGATTAAAAACCCATATTACAGGAAAAGATTTAAAGGATATGGGAATTCCATCCGGCCCGATGTTTAGCAAAATCTTAGGGCTTGTACTTAATGCGCGTTTGGATAATCTGGTTGAGACCAAAGATGATGAAATTAATTTTGTAAAATCAATCATTAACTCAGAAATGGACAATATTGATTTGGGTCTAACAAATCAATCTGAATTGCCTAAATAAATGACCTTTTTGTATTGGAAAAGTTATATTAGAGGTGGTTATAAAGATTTGTTTATAATGGAGCTGAGGGGTCTCGAACCCCTGACCTTATGACTGCCAGTCATACGCTCTCCCAACTGAGCTACAGCCCCAAACAATTGAAATGTAAAATATACTTTTATCATCATGACACAAACCTGTCAACAAAAAAGTTGTTTTTTAGTAAGGTATCAATAATTGAGTATGGTATGCTACATGACAAAAACCACCGATTAAATTGTTATCATCAGTTAACATATCACTGGAAATGCCTGCAAATATAATTAATAGCATCACAAATAGCGCAAGATATGTAAATGCACGAAAAGGCCAATATTTTCTTTGTCTCTTTTTCTTTTTAAGATATTGTTTCATAATGACCTCCTTTTTTATAATTGTTAAAAATGCATATCTTCTTAATTTATTTATAAATCTTAGCATGTAGTATGCCATGCATACAAAATTTGTTGTAAGGGAATTGAGAATACTTGTAGACATCAATGTATTGAATGGATAGCGCTTCTGAGATTTATTGTATACTTTAGATTGTTAAGAAGAATGTTCTTCAATTTTTCGTAAAGGAGGGCTTTACATGTGTAATATTTTTTGAATCTATGTAAAATCTAATAAATGAGGGTTTAATTGGCTTTAATTCTCTATTTGAATATAAGTCATCAGGTCATTAAGCGTAACAATTGTATCAACACGATCAACATATTTAATAATTTCATCTATGCCACCTTCCTGTCGATCTACCAATACAATTACTTGTAGAACGTCAAGACCTTCAGACCGGACTCGCTGTATAGCCTTGATTGTTGATCCGCCAGTCGTAACGACATCTTCAAGAATGGCGACTTTCTCACCTTCCTGAATATCGCCTTCAATCCACCGAATCATTCCATGATCCTTTTGTAGTTTTCGCACTGAAAAAGATTTAACTGGTTGATTTTTTAAACCCGAGACAAAAGATGTTGAGACAGCAATTGGATCTGCACCAAAAGTCAAACCGCCAACTGCAGAAACAGATTGAGTATCCAATTTTTCAAATACCAAATGACCGACCAAATTCATACCATATGGATCCAATACTGTTGGTTTACAATTGACATAATACTGACTCATTTTTCCAGAGGCCAGTTTGAAAGTAGGCGTTTTTGAATAATTGAATGATTTTTCCGCAATTAATTGAATGAGTTTTTGTTTCATGCGTGATCCTTTTTGAAAAAAAAACGCGGGAAATAATTCCCGCGTTTTAATACATTAACAATCTGGATTATAACATATATTTCCACATTGGAGGCATCGCTTTGTTTCTTTTAAAGCCACTTTTTCAGTCAAAACCAGATCGACTTCATCAAAAGATTTGATTCTTACTTTGGGGGGTAATTCTTCCATCGTTGCACGTGGAATTTTTTTAATGCCATCAAGATGCTTCAATTGTGTTCCTGGAATCAATGTTTTGATAAGTGCTTCCGAAGGTACATGAACCGCTTCTTCGGTTACAAATTGATGAATAGAACGTGCAGCACGACGCCCCCCCCCAATGGCATCCACAACAAGTTGCGGCCCAGTTTGGGCATCACCAGCGGCAAAAATGTAAGGAATATTTGCCTGCAAAGTTCTGGGATTGACATCAAATGTTTTCCATCGGGTCGTGGCCAATTCTTTGGCATCTTCTTCATCTTTTAGAAAATCAATATCTGGTTGTTGACCGATGGCAGTAATGATGGTATCCAATTGCAATAAGGTTTCAGATCCTTCAATGGGTACTGGCCGACGACGACCACTGGCATCAGGTTCACCCAGTTCCATTTTTAAATATTCCAAATGTGTGACTTTGCCTTGATCATTTGCAATCACTTTCACAGGCGCTGCCAGGAATATGAACCGAATACCTTCGTGCTCGGCAGCTTCAATTTCTACTTCGTTGGCAGGCATTTCAGCCCGGGTTCGCCGATAAATGATATAGACTTCCTCAGCACCCATGCGAATGGCATTTCTCACGCAATCAATTGCACTGTTTCCACCACCAACAACCCCCACGCGTCTACCAATAGGTAATGGATCATTATCGCCCAGTCGTGAAAGAAAATTGATTCCCTTATAACAGCCATCCAGATCTTCTCCTTCAACACGTAAGGCATAATCTACCCATGCACCAATGCCCAAAAAGATAGCATCAAAACCTTCTTCACGTAATGAATCAATTGTAAAATCTTTACCCAAACGCATGTTTGTCTTTGCGGTAATTCCCAAATTTAATATACCTTCAATTTCCCAATCAAGAATTTTCTTGGGCAAGCGATATTCCGGTATGCCATAACGCAACATACCACCCAGTTTGTTCATGGCTTCATAAATCACTGGACTATGTCCCATACGTGCAAGAAAATAAGCACATGAAAGTCCGGCAGGACCACCACCAACAATGGCAATGCGTTTACCAGTGGGTAATGCCTGTGGAATGGGAATTCTTGAACCGGAATTCATTTCATAATCTGCCACGAATCGTTTCAATTGATTGATAGAAACAGCATCATCTTCAATGGCGCGACGGCATTCGTCCTCACATGGATGCGGACAAACGCGACCACAACTAAGCAGCAATGGATTGCGCTCCCGAATGGTTGATACTGCGCCGGCATAATCGCCTTCCTTGATTTGACGAATATATTTTGGAATATTGATTTCAGCGGGGCATCCCTGTCTACAGGGTGCAAGACATTCAGTAGATTCATTGAGGTGAAGTAGTCTTTCCGATGGTGTGGTAATGCTGATTATTCCCTTGGGGCATGCTTTTTCACAAGCGCCACAACCAACACATCGATCATAATCCACAACCGGAATCCCATTGGGTCCAATGGCAATGGCATCAAAAATACATGATTTTACACAATCACCAAAGCCGAGACATCCAATATCACACGTTTTATATCCGCCGGAAAGCGCATTGACTGCCTGACAGCTGATTGCACCAAGATAATCATACATGTTTTCAGCACGAAAACCACCAGTACATGTATTTTGTGAGGATGGTGGTTCCGCTGCACCAACTTCCATGCCCATAACAGCTGCAACAGCTTCCGCGCAATCTGAACCACCAACAATACAAACTGTCGGTTTTGCCTTTCCGGCAACAATTGCTGCTGCAGCGGCTGAACAACCAGCAAATCCACATCCGCCACAGTTGGCACCTGATAAACAGTATTCTACTGCTGCAATTCGAGGATCTTCATAAACGTAAAATACTCGTGAAGCAAGGCTCAGGATGCCACCGCATGCCAGACCAAGCCCCAACATAAACAATATGGCTCCAGTCATAATTACACCATTCCTTTAAAACCCATAAAGGCCAGTGCGATCAAACCAGCGGTGACAAGACCAATTGATGTATCCTGAAGTGGTTTGGGAACACGACCCAAAATAACACGTTCTCTTACACCGGCAAACAGGATTAATGCCAGTCCGAATCCAACAGCATAACTGAATGATGAAACCAGTGTATTCAAAAAATTATATTCTTCCTTGATATTGATCAGACATGCGCCCATTACCGCACAATTAGTTGTTATGAGGGGTAAAAATATCCCCAAACCAGCATATAAGGCTGGAATGCTTTTTTTCAAAAACATTTCAACAAATTGCACCAATGATGCAATCACCAAAATGAATGCAATGGTTCGCAAATACTCAAGACCCAATCGGGTCAAAATATAATTATCCACCAGCCATGTAATCAGTCCGGCCATGACCATGACAAAAACAACAGCCATTGCCATCCCAACGGCTGTTTCCATTTTTTTGGAGGTTCCCAAAAAAGGACAGTTCCCCAAAAATTGGGCCAGTAGAATGTTGTTTACAAATATACAACTGATTGCCAGAACTATTATATCGCCCATTATTTTCTCCTATTAATTGTTATGATTTCTGAGGAACCAGATTCATCAGGCAAAGCATCAATCCCAATGCGATAAAAGCACCAGGTGCTTCAACCATAAATGTAAATGGTCGATAAGCGTCCCCCATTACCGGAATATTGTACAAAAATGGCAATGATAACGTTCCTGTACCGATGATTTCACGAACTGCACCCAAAATCCCCAGTGATAATGTAAAGCCCAGTCCCATTCCCAATCCATCGGCCAGGGATCTGGTGACTCCATTTTTAGAGGCAAATGCTTCAGCTCGTCCCAGGACAAGACAGTTAACAACGATCAATGGTATAAATATTCCCAATTTTAAAAACAATGGATAGGTAAAGGCTTGCATCAGCAATTCCACAACTGTCACAAATGTGGCAATAATTAATATAAAGCAGGCAATCCTGACCTTTGATGGAATAACATTTCTAAGCAATGACACTAGGACATTGGACCCCACCAAAACAAAGGTCGTGGCCAGGCCCATGCCCACACCATTTTCCAGTGTTTTTGTTACAGCCAGGACAGGGCAAAGACCGAGTACAAGCCGAAATGGGGCGACTTCAGCCCATAAGCCTTTTGTAAATTCCTGAGCTACAGATTTAGCCATGAGTGTTATCTCCTATAATTTCAAAGATTTAATTTTTTCTTGAATTTGTGGCTTGATACGTTTGTAAATATCACCGGCGATGGTAACAGCTTCGCATACACCTCGTGTGGTAATTGTAGCGCCGGTGAGCGCATCAATCTGTCCCCCATCATTTTTGACTTTTGTGATGTCCATGACAGGAAGACCTGAAAATTTTGCCCCAAACGATTTTTCTGTTGCTTTTGATCCCAGGCCAGGGGTTTCGGAATGGGTTGTAACACCAATACGCAGTAATTTGTCATCCTTGAGATTGACCCCAACCATGACACCGATCATCCCGCCAAAACCTTTTCCAGCGCTTTCAAATGCCACAACCTGTGGTTTACCATCCAAAACACCAACAAAAATACTCCGCTCTGTATCTCCATCCTTAATTTTTAAACGATCAGTGATTGGATCATTGCTGCATTCACTCAAAATGGTCCGAATGGCCGGGCCTTTGACAAATACAAGCTGTTGATATTCAATTCGTTCGCGGGTACTATTACGAATGCCGGCCAACAATCCCCCTGATAAGGATGCTAACACGGCAATGACAACCACCATTTTTATCATATCACGCATTTTCTATAACCTTTCCAAGTGGTTTGGTTCTGAGCCGATCAATCAATGGATTGGCCAGATTCATTAATAAAATGGCAAATACAACGCCATCAACATACGCACCAATATTGCGAATGAGAACTGTCAAAAAGCCCGCACCCGCGCCATAAATAAGCATGGGAATAAAATTGACAGGTGATGAGGCATCATCAGTTGCTAAAAAGAATGCGCCAATAAGAGAATAGCCTGCCAACAGGTGAAATCCAGGACATGCATATTTTGTAGGATCAGACACATAAAACAAATGCGCTGTAATCATAAGTCCCACGATAAAAGATATGGATATTTCCCATCGGATTACTTTATTGTAAATAAGGTATACACCGCCAAGAATCAAACCAATGCCGCATGTTGCACCAATACCTCCGGCTTGTTTGCCTAATAGCATATCAATGATGCTAATGTCTGAAACAGCTTCAAACCCTTGAAATTTAATTATTTCCAAAGGGTAAATCATGGAAAAGCCAGGGTTGTAATTTACCAGTGCACCATAGTAATCATACATGTCTGGCCAGGATAACATGATTATTGCCACTGCAGCCAGAACAGGGTTAAATGGATTCCCGCCAATTCCCCCAAAAATTTCTCGACCCACAATAACTGCGAGAAATGTTCCAACCACGACAATCCACCAGGGTGCGGTTGCTGGTAGTAACATGCCAAAAAGCATACCAATCACCGCTGAACTCAAATTATCAATTGTGGTATCCTGGCCCAGCATATAATTCATGCCACGCTCCCACAGCATGGCACTGGCAATGGATAATGCAATCACGCGCGCTGCAGGTACACCATAAACTGAAATCCCAAACAGCAAGGCCGGTATGGCTGCAATCATGGTATGGTAACTACGAATTTTGATACTATCTCCATTGTGCCAGAAAGGCGCATGGGAGACCACGAACTTTTTAGCCTTACTCATCTTGTCCCTCCGCAGTTTCGATCAGGGAAAGCTCATATTTTCCCAGTTTGATATATTGGAAAATCGGCATTTTCGATGGACACACATAACTGCATAAGCCACATTCCACACAGCACATCAAGTCGCACAAATCCCTTGCTTCTTCATACAAGCCATTTTCCAGGTAACGCACCATCACATTGACCGGCACTTCAGCCGGACAAACACGAACACATTCACCACAGTTAATACAAGGGGTTGTGGCAATACCGGGAATATCGGATTCACTTTGAATGATCACGCAATCAGTGTTTGGTAACACTGGAATATCTTCAGAATAAACAGCTGCTCCTCGCATTGGGCCACCAATAATAATCCTATCGCCTGAGCGAGTAGTTATATTGAGTTGATCAAAGACTGCTTTTAAAGGCGTACCCATTCGTACTTTTGCATTTTGACAAGAGCCATCTCGTTTGACGACAGTTACGATTTTTTCAAGAGGCATTGTTTTGGTAGCAATCATTTGCCCAATAGCTGCAACAGCTTCTGCCTTAAAAATTGTAATGCCCAATTCTTCGGGGCATTTTCCCTCAGGTAGGATTGTATCCAGATGATCACGAATGATCAAAGCAGGCAGTACGTTGGGGTATGTCTCATCAATGACAGAAACTTCAACACCAATTGTGTTTACAATTGAAAGCATGCGCTCAGGCGCAATTAGCAGTATCCGCTTAACTCCTGGAATATTTTTAATAAAATTGACACCTTGCTTAATATTGGATGTCAGGTATTGTGCTGCCCATTGATTGACAGACACCAATAAATCGTCATCCAGAACATTTATCACCACAGTATGAATAGCAGATTCATATCGTTTGAAAACTGTCAGATCAGGTACACCTGGTATGTTACCACTGAATGGCAGCAGGTTATCCAGATCTGTGGATTGGTTCAAAGCTGCGATGGCGTCATCCATGTCATCGCCAGCAGTTTTAATGGAAAGGGCCGTGTATGTCTGGCCATAATCACCGCGATAGGTTTGAATATCTGTCACAGTGCCAGTAACTGAGGATACTGTGGTGGGCGAATCACCATCAAAAACATTTACTTTTTGGCCGGTTTTAATGGTATCGCCAATTTTTATGACATATTTTCGGTCCCTTGTTTCAGGTTGTTCAACGAATAGCATCGCCTGTTCCGGTATTGGGATATCTTCGATTCTATGCGGAGATATGGCATACCGAAATCCAGGTGTCGCTGATCCAAATAACGAACTTTTCATCATCGCTCTACCTTTGTATCTTTATTTCTTAATAATTTAAGATTAATGGGAACCATCAAAGAAACATGTCTGAAAAGATGGTTTCAAAATTTCAGACATTATTATAGCAAATGGCATCCATTGCATTGAGTCGGTCCGCCATCTTTATGACAGCCGATGCACTGTTTGTGAAAAGCGTCAGACCGTTTGATCGGATCATCCGCATCAGGCAAATGACAGGCACCGCAAGAATCGGGATCTGTTTCGCCTTCTGAAAGATTATGGTGGCAGTCACTACATGCCAGACCATAATCTTTAATATGCTCCATATGATCAAACTGAACTTTTCCAGCCATCGACTGAAACAGGACCCGATAGGGTGTATCCGGAACTTTTTCACAAAAAGCGGTATACCCCACAACACCGATAAGCAACATCACAATCGTGATGGCATAAGCGATCAGTTTTTCTTTGTTTGAGGTCATTTTTCCTGTTTTCTCCCTCCTTATTATTGTCCGGCAGATTGAATAGACTAACCAGATGATGGTACGCTATCAATAATCTGACAATTGTTATGTATTGAACAAATTAGGATATAATACATGAACATAATAAAGTTTTCAACCAAAAAACACCAGAGCGCCTAAAAAAACATGCAAAGCAATCTCTTATGCATAGCGATAAAAATTTTTTTCCTTGCATAGGGGACAGCCATCTGGTCGTCCATTACCACGTGGGGCTTTCCAGTTATGGTCACATTTAATACATCTAAACGAGCGATGGTCCTTTTGGCCCATCATCTGATAGTTACCACCTTCAACTTTGATCGCCTTTCCATTAATGAGAGCATCAGCTATCAATTCTCTAGCATTTTCAACAATACGTCCAAAAGTAGCGCGTGATACACCCATTTGGCGTCCGGCTTCTTCGTGTGTCATCCCTAATAAATCAGCCAGTCGAATGGACTCAATGGCATCGAATGTCAGCGTGACTTCTTTTAGATCAAACAGAGGAATGCCACGTGGCTTGAAGTATGAATGATTTGGAGGAAACTCTATAATCCTGTTTTTTTTGGGTCGTCCCATTTTTTTTATCCTTTCAAAGAATTCAATAAATATCCTTTGAAACTACCTTTACACCTTTAATTTGTCAATATGAATTGTTTAGAAAGCAGATCAAATATATTTAAGATTTAGATAAAACAGGCAAGTAAAAGCAGATTCAGACAGGGCGTATTGTACATACGGCCGTTCAGACATGTATGACTTATCTGAATTACAAGATAACATTTTTTTTAACATTCCTTGTGAGATCTCGAAAAAAGGAGGTATTATCATTCAACTTAGGTTTTTCTTGGCACGAAACATGCCCTCTTGCTCAGATTGGCAACTTCATTAAATAATCTCTCGCAAACCAAGAGGGCATATTTTATGCCATGAAAAACCTAAGTTGAATGATAATATGTTACTTTCCGAGCTTTCCTTAATTCAGATAGATCAGTTTTTCTTGTTGTGTTTCAACATTGCCAATAATACGTGCGTTCACTTTATTTGAGGTCAGGTCTTCAATGCAATTGCTGGCATGCTTTTCAGGAATGCAGAATAGTAGTCCACCAGAAGTTTGTGGATCATAAAAAATATCTTCAATTGATTGCGGAACTGTTGATGCAATATGAACAAATTCTTTAAAATGCGATTTATTTGCATATGCACCCGCAGGAATCAAGCCCATGTTTGCATATCCAACAGCCTGCTTCATTATTGGCAGACGATTTGATTCGAGAATAATACTGACCTCGCTCGCCTGAGCCATCTCACATGTATGTCCAGCCAGGCCAAATCCAGTAACATCAGTGCAAGCTGAGACAGGATATGTTTTTATGATAGATGCGGCATTTTTGTTTAGACAGGTCGCTATTTCTATTAATAAATCAATTTCATTTTGTTTTGCCAGCTGCCCCTTGATTGCTGTGGCAATAATTCCTGTGCCCAATGCTTTTGTAACAATACACACATCCCCAGGGCATGCCCCGCTGTTTTTTATAATTTTATCAGGATGTACCACACCTGTAACTGATAGACCATATTTAAATTCCAAATCATCAACACTGTGCCCCCCCATCAAAAAAACGCCAGCTTCTTGAATTATGGAAAACCCTCCACTTAATGTACTATGAAGTACATCTTGACTGAGATCTTTTGAGGGAAAACAAACAATATTCATGGCAGTGATAGGTTCCGCACCCATCGCATAAATATCACTTAGAGCATTGGCTGCAGCAATTCTGCCAAAAGCATATGGATCATCTACAACAGGTGTTAGAAAATCCAGCGTTTGAACCAATGCAATGTCATCAGTGAGACGTAACACACCTGCATCATCAGAATGACACATATCAACAAGAACATCGGGATGTGACATATCTGGTAAAACAGATAATATATTTTTCAGATCACCCGGACCCAGTTTTGTCGCTCAGCCAGAAGCACGAACTTTCTGGGTCAACTGAATTCGTTGGCCGCTATGTGGATTCACTTAATATCTCCTTATGCTGGTTAAGGGCTAAATATTCTGAGGTTTAACAAAAAGGGACCAAAATGAACATAGTGCCCTTCGGGCAAATTATAGATTAGCCTAACTTTTATGCGTCTTCGGAAAGCCTGTTTGATATTTGCTTCAAGTACAGTCCCGCTTGCTAACGCGCGCGGCTCAGATTAAAAGCTGCCGAAAATTTCAGAGCCGTGCGCGTTAGCAAGCGGCATTGCACTTGAACCAATATAAATCAGGATTTTGTTTTTCCGATACATAAAATATATTCCACTTTCGTTCATTAATAGGTCATCAATTCATTCAGTATCCGGTTAACATCACGAAAATCTAAAATTAGATATGGCTCTCCTGTACCTAATACAGCGCTTCCTTTTAACAAAGGATTATCTTTTAAAAAATCATGAATAAAGGGAACGACAACCACTTTTACTTTATGATACACTTTATCAACCCGGCAGGCAATCATGTTTTTTTGTTCATCTTCAAGTACGATAATTCGGCCATCTAAATCATCTACTTTTATGTCCTCACCAGAAATGCACTCATCAAACAAACTTTCCAGGCGAACATATGGTAAAAGGTCACTTCGGTATTCAAAAAAGTTCTTTTCACGAAAAGAATGAATATCAATTTTTTCCGAATCCAGTATTTCTTTTAAACACTTATATTCAATACCATAGGTTTGACATCCGGCTTTAACCAATAAAATATCTTGTGTGCGATGTCCCTCAGTCAGGGGTAATGAAATATCTAAAACAGTGCCGCTCCCAATTTCAGATTCCAGATGAATTCTGCCGCCTTTTGACTCAATGGCTGTTCGAACAACATCCATACCAACGCCACGGCCTGAAACATCAGAAACCTGTTCTTTTGTTGAAAATCCAGCCGCAAAAATTAGTTGAATAATTTCAGAATCATTCATTTCATTATCATTATTGATGAGCCCCTTTTTTATGGCTTTTTTTCGAATCACCTCAGCATCAATTCCTTTGCCATCATCCTCAATACGAATGTTTAATCGGTCTTCGCTACGTTCAGCGCAAATATCTAAAAAGCCTTCATCAGATTTACCGAAATTAAGTCGATCTTCAGGGGATTCAATACCATGATCCAATGAGTTTCTGACAATATGCACCAATGGATCATTTAAAGATCTGAGTAAATCTCTGGGGATTTCTATTTCTCCCCCAGTAATATTCAATTTGATTTTTTTACCTAAGGTGTCACTTAATGTTTTGACCATTGGGCTCAAACGCCGAAATACATCATTCAACTGACGATTGGATAATTGATTAAGTTGTCTTTCAAGAGCATTGACGTGCTTATCTAGATTTGAGTAATTGTCTAACAGGTATCGTCGATATCGGGCGGGAATTTGAGTACCAAGTTCCTGAATCAAATTCTCAAGTGAATTACGATCAGCAACCAGGTCACCTGTGCTATCAGTCATATCTTTGAGCGCTGAACTGGATATCCGAAGATACTCTTCTTTTTTTTCTTTTTCAGGCGATTCTTTCTCTTCAACTTGTTTTTCCTGTGGTTCTATTTGTTTTTCATCAGGATTTTCAATAGTTTGTTCATTTAATTCAGTTAACTGAATTTCTGCTCCAGGCACGAGACATTCATCCCATAAGCGCCTAAATGCCTCTTCAACAATTTCAGGAGAAATCTCACATAAATCTTTAATAATATCCCAATTTAATAAAAAGCCCGGTTTATTCAGCATTGTCTGAATTTCATTTAATTCAGAGCTTAATTGATCGATATCCAGTTGAACAAATGCATTATTTCCTTGAATAAGAACTTTTTCAAAGGCCTCAATATTGGTTTTGACAAGTTGTGTCACATCATTGTCACCAATTTTAACAGAATTAATTTGTTTGTGACTGACAGGCAATTGAACAGATTTGCTGGAGGATTGTATGTCATCGAACAATCGTTCCAACTGATTACCAATACTCACAAATTCTTTTTGAAATAATTCATCATGTTCTGGTTTGTAGACATTTTTTATTTTGCCAATAATGGATTCAAGGCCAGAAAAATTAAGTTGGTCATATTTAATGGAAATTTCTTTAATTTTATTTAAAAAATTTACAAATTCAGGACTTTCGGGCACAGATGTGTCTTTCGATTGAGTGATCGCATCCTGAGTAAGCCTGAGCCCTTCAATAATGCATTGGCTCTCTTCGCTATTTAATCCACGACCAGTTTCTTGCCAGGGTTTGAGATAACCCTCAAACTGATGTACAAAATGGGACATGGTTTCAAGACCAACAAAACCACTGGCACCTTTGATGGTATGAAGGCATCGAAAAATTGCATTGACACATTTGGGTGAGCATTCTTCCGAGCCAAGTCGGTCGATGGCTTCATCCACTAAGGACAGGCTGTCCTGAATATATTCGTCAAGCATTTGTTCATTAATCATTTTTTTGCTCCACTGATATACATATATAATTGTTAATAATCAATATTTTCAATCAATTATTCCTGAGTACTTAAAGAAAAAGTAAAAATGCTTCCCTGGTCAAGTTTGCTGTTTACCCAGATGTCTCCTTTATTTTTAACAGATAACTCCTTGCATAGTATAAGTCCCAGACCTGTACCATGTTCATTTGCTGTTCCTTTTTTCTTGTATTTTGAATTAATTTTAAACAGTTTTTCAAGTCCATTCTGATCAATACCTGTCCCATTGTCTTGAACAGATACATGAATGTTATCGTTTTTTTGTTCAACAAACACCTTGATACAGCCACCAGAATGCGTAAATTTGAGTGCATTGGCAATTAAATTTCTGAGTATGGTATCAGTAATATTCCTGTCAGCATAGACAATAATCCCTCTTGAGACATCATGGGATAATGTAATATTTTTTTGTTTTGCTTTCTCAGTATATAAATCCATATTTTTTTCAATTACCTGACCAATATCCATTTTTGTGATAGCAACATCAATGCTATCTCTTTGACATCGACTCCATGTTAGTAAATTTTCTAATAATTCATACGCATTATGTGTTGATTTTTTTACAGAGTTTGCAAATTTGATCATTTTTGGGGAGTCTTCTTTGGTGGCAATTTTAATTAACATATCTGTTGAAATCATCAAAGGGTTGAATACTCCTCGAAGATCATGGGCAATAATCGAAAAAAAACGATCTTTAGTTGCATTTAAATGATTTAAAGCCACTTGCTGACGTCGTATGGTCAGATGTGTATTGATGCGCGCTAAAACTTCCTCATGTTGAAAAGGCTTGGTAATATAGTCAACAGCGCCAAGTTTTAAACCTTTGACTTTATGCTCAGTTTCAGACAGGGCTGTCATAAAGATAATGGGGATATTCTGTGCTGCAGGTATTTCTTTGATACGTTTGCAGGTTTCAAAACCATCTATGCCCGGCATCATTATGTCCAACAGGATAATATCGGGGAGTGCCAATTTTAATTGTTCAAGGGCTTCCTCACCATCCTGGGCAATACGCGTTTCGTAGTTTTCATCAGCAAGATGCTGAATCATTACCCGAAGATTAACCGGATTGTCATCAACAATTAATATGGTTTCTGTGGGTTGAATGTCTTTCATGATATCTTTCCTGTATGTTTTTATTAAATTAATTATGTTAAATTAGATAAACAGGCGACCAGTTCTTTGATTTTAAATTGTTCAGTATAGGATTTTATGGTTTGACCCCATTGCGAAAATTCTGGTTTTTTCTCCAGAAATCGTTTCAATTGTTTTTCAACACCAAATACATTGCCCATTTTGGCAGCTTTCAGCATGGGTTCGATTTCTGATTGTTGTGGTACTAAAAATTGATCCGCCATTTTCGTTTCTGTTGGCAACCCCTCTGTAATTTTTGTAACATTAATTTCTTTGTCAATTACTTCCAATGGAATATCAAACCAAAAAGTGCTGCCTTGATTGACAGTACTTTCAACATGCAATTTGCCATTCATCAAACCAAGCAGCCGTCGGCAAACACTTAAACCCAGGCCAGCACCTTCAACGTAATTTCCTGAGGATGATTTCTGGAACATTTCAAAAATACTATCTATTTGATCTTTTGGTATTCCTATGCCTGTGTCTTGTACAGAAAATCGAATCACATGTTGATCTACTGGTTTAGCCTGAAACGTAATTCTCCCATTATTTGTAAACTTGACCGCATTTCCCAAAAGATTGATTAAAACCTGACGTAATCGTATTTCATCCCCTTTCACATATTTGGGTAATTCGTTTGAAATGTTTGAAACAAAACCTAAGTTTTTCTGTTTTGTTTGAATTCTGGCAAAGGATTCAGTTTGTTTTAAAAAATCTATTAATGAGAATTCATTATTTGCTTTTTGTAATGTACCGGGTTCAATTCTGGATAATTCTAAAATATCATTAATCAACATCAGCAAATGTTCGCTGGAGGTCATAATGCCTGAAATCGATTCTTTGCATGCGGTATTGTTTTCAAGAATTTTTTCTAAAAATTGTGCATATCCCAATATGCCATTTAAAGGCGTTCTCAGTTCATGGCTCATGTTGGCTAAAAAAGCATTCTTTGCCTGATTGGCCAGTTCTG